>ERZ767114.8-NODE-8-length-203502-cov-5.568770_pt1 | contig 203502 bp, 186 predicted proteins | sample MGYA00374952_ERZ767114 | MGnify/ENA primary metagenome ERZ767114 (study PRJEB28939, sample SAMN06267156) | marine metagenome | isolation source: Columbia River Estuary | place: USA:Columbia River Estuary, USA | collected 2012-05-05 ... | reverse complement strand
TATCGAATGGGTTAATTTCAAAAGCTCCTAAAGGCCCATTCCATATAACTGTTTTCGCCTTATCAAGGGCTAACTTTATATCATTGATAGAGTTTTTACCGCAATCAAGTATCATTTCATCATTTAAGACTTCATCCGGACTGCATTGGCGAAACTTAGCGTTAGCTTGAAAATGCTTTGCCACTATTACATCGGAGGGTAATATAACCTCACAATTTTCTTGTTTCGCTTTTTTTAGTATCTCTAATGCAGTGTTTTCAAAACTAGGCTCATACAATGAAGATCCAACCCCGTTTCCTAGGGCACTAAGAAATGTATTTGCCATTCCGCCGCCTATAACAAGTATATCCAATTTTTTTACTAGATTACCGAGGAGTTCTATTTTTGTTGAAACTTTTGCACCGCCTACCACACCCATTACAGGTGATTTAGGTGTATCAAGGGCATGACTTATGTGTTGAATTTCTCTTTCCATTGCTAAACCTGGATAGGACATCAAGATTTTTCCAATGACTGACGATGAAGAATGTTCGCGATGTGCAGTCGAGAATGCATCTTGAATAAAAACATCCCCCAATTTAGCTAGCTTTTTAGCTAATTCTATATTGCCGCTTGTTTCCCCTTCATGAAACCTCATATTCTCAAGAAGCATAATTTCGCCAGGTTTTATTTTATGGGTATTTTTAAATTCTAAACTATCATTAAAGAATACTTCAGTACCCAAGGCTTTATTCAGCGCAGGAACAACAAAATTTAAAGATAGTTTAGGGTCATTTTTTTTATTGGGTCTACCAAAATGTGAAATTAAAATTATTTTTGCGTTAGCTTTTCTTAAAAAATTAATTGTAGGAATTGCTGCTTTCAGTCTTGTATCATCTAATATGGACCCATCATCATTTTTCGGTAGATTAAAATCTACTCGAACGATTGCAGTTTTTCCATTAAGCTGAGCATCTTTTAATCGATTAAAATCCATTATATTATATTTTCTTTTGATTGCACATCATTCGAGTGACATCAATCATTCGATTAGCAAAGCCCCATTCATTATCATACCACGCTACAATTTTTACTAAGTGCCCGTCTAAAACTTTAGTCAACGGCGCAGCAAAAGTAGCACTGTTGGGGTCATGATTGAGGTCTGAACTTACAAGAGCATTCCTTGTATAGCAAATGACCCCTTTCATATTTGTATTAGCAGCGTTTTTCATTATTGCATTTAATTCTTCTACACTTGTTTTCATTTCAGGTTGAAATGCTAGATCAAGCATTGAGACGTTAGCTGTCGGCACTCTAACTGCCGAACCTGAAAGTTTACCAATGAGTTCAGGAATAACCAAACCTACTGCTTTTGCGGCTCCGGTGCTGGTTGGAATCATGTTTAGGCCTGCGGCACGCGCCCTGTATAAATCTGTATGAGAGTTATCCAAGATACGTTGGTCTTGAGTATAGCTATGGACTGTAGTCATGAACCCACGTTTAATCCCAATACTGTCTATTATTACTTTGGCAATCGGCGCGAGGCAATTCGTTGTACAAGAAGCACAAGACACGACTTTATCTTCGTCGGTAAGATCATTATGGTTAACTCCATAAACAATAGTTTTATCTACATCTTTCCCAGGAGCGGAGATGAGCACTTTTTTTGCCCCAGCTTCGAAATGTGACTGAACATCTTTTTTTGACCGAAAAATTCCTGTGCACTCCATAACCACGTCAATATTTAAATCACCCCATGCAATATTTGATGGGTCACGCTCATGAGTCATCCGTATTTTTCCGCGACCATAATCAATGAAGTTATCACCTTCAATGACTTCGGTTTTGAAGCGGCCATGCACCGAGTCATAACGTAAAAGATGTGCCGATGTTGATATGTCTCCAGGAGAATTTATCGCTACTAACTGCACATCATCTATGTTGTACTCAGCTAAAGCTCTTGCAACGAGTCTACCAATTCGGCCAAAGCCGTTAATACCAATGCGGATAGTCATTAACTTGTAACCCTTACCAAGAAAAATTTTACTACATATAAAAGCAACTCAGGAATGGGGTAGCTACTCATTTCTGTCAACAGATTATCCCTTGTTGTTAGACTATAATTGCTTCATTCTAATGAAATAAACTAAGATTCGGGATATCACATGAATGACAGCGCTGACATAAAAGAAGCCGCTGACAGATTACAGTCAGCACTTGGTAAACTTGGGGACTCTATTGGCTCGTTATTGGACAAAGTGAGTCGTTTGGAGGCAATAAAAAAAGAATCAGACTCCATGAGTGCAGACCGGGCGGCACTTGCTGCTAAGCTTGATGCAAGTTATGCAAAAGAGAAAGAGTTTTTAGCTCGTGAAAAAGAGTTTGGTGCATTGGCTGAAGAAACAACTCAGGAGTTGGACAGAGTTATAAGGCAAGTCAGAATGGCACTGGGAGAGGATTAGGGCATGGCAAAAATAAGTGTCGATATAAATGGTCGAAAATATGCTTTGGGCTGTAATGAAGGGGAGCAGGATCGATTAATGCGTCTTGGTCAAAAGCTAGATGAACGTGTTAAAAATATGGCTACCCAATTCGGTCAAATAGGTGATTTACGACTTTTTGTTATGGCAGGGCTTACCATGCTTGATGAATTGGAAGAGATGAATAAATCCTTAGACAAAGAAGTTGATAAGCGCATAGGAAATCTTCGTAAAGAAGCAGCCTCAGCAAATAAATCAGCTGCTAACGTAGAAAATAAAGCTATAAAAAATTTACTTGATGCAGCTAAGAAAATTGAGAAACTAGCAGCCACATTAGAAACTAAATAATAATTTTTTTACTCTTTTCCTTGCCTTAATACTAATAGTTCGCCAAAGACACTTTGACGGTTTCTGCGGGTTTTGTGAGAAGCACTAATCCACCGGACCTTAATATACTCCTAGGGAGCTGGCGCTGTTCAGGCCGTGGTCTGTTTATTTCCGGCACCCACTTGAACTCTAGGTTCACGAGGATTCTTTCAGCCTCCACGGACTTAGTGGGACCGTCACAATAAATTTAGAAAATTGCATGGAAATAATTAAATATGATTAGTATGCAAAAAAAAGAGGCTAGAAGAAAAGCCAAAAAAATTAGAGCTAAAGAAAATAATAATTTATCTGCATTTCAAATTATAGAAAACATACCTGAGAGCATTTTCAGTGATAAGATAATTGCAGGTTATTGGCCTTTACCAAATGAATTAGACATTATTCCGTTACTTAAATGTTGTTTTGCTCAAGGAAACAAAGTTTCACTGCCATGTACGCCCGAGAAAGGTAAACCATTACTGTTTCGAAATTGGTTACCATCAGATAACCTAAAAGAAGGGCTTTATGGCACCCGGGAACCTTTTTCTGAAAAGGCCCAAGTTGTTCCAAATCTAATACTTTTACCTCTCTTAGCATTCACCAGCGAAGGCTGTCGTTTAGGTTATGGTGGGGGGTATTATGACCGTACATTAGCCAGTTTAAGGTTAAATAATGATATTTTTGCTTGCGGTATCGCCTTTGCTGGTCAAGAAGTTGATTTTTTACCGACTGACAACTTTGATCAAAAGCTTGACGGTATATTAACGGATAAATACTTTAAGGCGTTTTAATGCGATTAGCTTTTTTTGGAGATGTAGTAGGTAAGTCAGGCCGCGAGGCTGTAAAACGCCATCTTCCGCGTATCCGAGCAGATTTAAAGTTGGATGCAGTTGTTATAAATGCTGAAAACGCTGCTGGTGGTTTTGGCATCACGAGATCGACTGCTGATGAACTTTATGATGCAGGGGCTGATGTTTTAACCCTAGGTAACCATAGTTTTGACAACCCCCAAGGCATTTCTGTCATTGAAAATGAAGATCGTTTACTTCGTCCATGTAATTACCCTCCAAACACTGCAACAGGTAGAGGCTCTGGTATGTATAATGTCAATGGGTATCAATTACTGGTAATCAATGTTTTGGGCCGGGTTTTTATGGATGCGCTAGACGACCCTTTTCAAGCGGTAGAAAGGGAATTGAATACGGCCCCTCTGGGAGTGGCAGCGGATGCAATAATTGTGGATATTCATGCAGAGGCAACCTCCGAGAAACAAGCGATGGGACATTTTTGCGATGGAAGAGCTAGTCTAGTTGTCGGAACACATCAGCATGTACCGACAGCGGATACACGGATATTTGTTTCTGGAACAGCCTATCAAACTGATGCTGGAATGTGCGGAGATTACAATTCAGTAATAGGTATGAATAAAGAGGAGCCTTTAAGGCGATTTACAACTAGAATGAGAGGCGGTCGCTTTACTCCTGCCACAGGTGATGGAACTTTATGTGGAGTTTATGTTGAAACCGATAATAAAACTGGTCTGGCTATTAGGGCTGAGCCTCTGCGATACGGTGGAATGTTGTCAAATTCTTTTCCCGCAATGTACTAAAAATTTAAGTAAGAGTAATTTATGTCTTTTAATGTTTCTGAAAAACTATCTCGCGTAGCTCCATCAGCAACTATGGCTGTTACGCAATCTGCAAGAAATATGTTGGCAGCAGGTATTGATGTAATCGGTTTAGGAGCTGGTGAGTCTGACTTTGATACGCCTGACCACATTAAGGATGCAGCTGTTAAAGCAATAAAAGATGGTAAAACAAACTATACAAATGTTGACGGAATACCTGAGTTAAAAGAAGCGATAATAAATAAATATAAGCGAGATAATAATTTAACATATTCGCCATCCCAAATTAATGTTTCACCTGGTGGTAAACCAGTAATTTATAATGCATTTATGGCAACATTGAATGACGGAGATGAGGTGATCATTCCTGCTCCGTGTTGGGTATCTTACCCTGAGATGGTTAAAATGTGTGGTGGGAAGCCGAGAATCGTTACCTGTGACATCAGTGATAATTTTAAATTAACACCAGAGAAACTTGAAGAATATATAACTTCTAAAACTAAATGGTTGATATTAAATTCCCCCTCAAACCCAACTGGCGCTGCTTACACGTCTAGTGAGCTTAAATGTTTAGCTGAGGTGTTAATTAGGTACCCTCAAATAATGATTTTAACTGATGATATATATGAGCACTTAATTTATAATAACTTTAAATTTCATACTATTGCCCAAGTCGAACCTGCTCTGTACGAGCGAACACTTACTATGAATGGACTGTCTAAAGCATATGCCATGACTGGTTGGCGAATTGGTTATGGGGGAGGCCCAGAGTGGTTGATTAAAGCAATGGCGAAAGTCATGAGTCAATCTACCTCAAATGCCAGCTCTATATCTCAGTGGGCTGGTGTAGCTGCTTTAAATGGCTCACAAAACTTTATATATGAGAGAAATAAAAAGTTTGTTGAGAGGCGTGATATGGTTGTATCGCGATTAAATAAAATAGAAGGTATTGTTTGTAATAATCCAGATGGTGCATTTTATGTTTACCCTGATTGTTCTGGGTTAATTGGAAAAATAACTCCGACCGGCACTCAAATAAAAAATGATATTGATTTTTCAAAGCTTCTTTTGGAAATCTCGCACGTCGCTGTTGTACCAGGGGGCGCTTTTCATAGTTTATCTAATTTCCGTATTTCTTATGCCACAAGCATGGAAAACTTAAATAACGCCATGCACCGCATCACAAAATTTTGTGAAGCTTTAGAGTAAATTTTATTTTTTTATAAAAAAAACCAGGCACCCGGTAAAACCAGGGCCTGGTCTAAGTCATCGCCAAAACTTCGGGGAGGAAGAGATTGCGGATAAGAATAAAGGAAACGAAAGGGGAGGGACGTACCTAATTCTTAGTGTCGTAGTAATTAAAAATAGATATGAACAGAAGATATAGATAAGCAGCATAGCTATGCATTTATGCATAGCTTAAGCAAGTGCTATTAATGGCTCAATACTTCCAACTACGTGTTACTCGCATAAGGAACTCCCTGAAAACTTTAGCCCTTACAGAGCCACGTAATTCACTGGGGTATACGAAAAATACATCAAAACTTTCACCTTTTATTTGCGGTAAAATTCTAACTAACCTTCGTGACAGCGCAGTCATGTAATCTGGTATGCCTGCTAGCCCAATACCAGCTTCTGCTGCCCTCATAATTCCATGCAGGTTGTTTACACAAAGAATGGGCGTTCTTATTGAACCTTCTGAACCTGCAGTGAGGACCCAATTAGCACTATGAAGCCGCGAAGGCCTTAAGTCACCAAATGCAATTATATTATGATTATCTAGATCTTGAGCCGAGGTTGGCGCTCCAAATTTGGCTAGATATGAATGTGATGCGTAAAGGCTTTGTGATATAGTACCGAGCTTCCTTTGAATGACATCGCCTTGGGTAGATGGCCAAGGCCTTAATGCACAATCAACATCAAAAGCTGATAAGTCATGTTCTTCATCTTCAAGAATTAATTGAACATCAATATCTGGGTAGGCTTCTATAAATTCTGGTAAAACAGATGTTAGCCAATTAGCTCCCAATGAAGTGGGGGCCGACACTCGTAATACGCCTTGAGGTTTATTTCGACTATCAATCACTGATGCTTGCGCAAGAGCTACTTTATGCGCCATTTCGCGAGCAGTATTGTATAAAATACGGCCTTGTTCTGTAAGAGTTAACCCCCGTGCATGTCTATGGAACAAAGGAGTATTAAGACTGTCTTCTAATGCTGATATTTGTCTTGAAACAGCAGATTGAGATATTTTTAAAATTTCTGAGGCTGCTGTGAGAGATCCAGTCTCAGCAGCAGCATGAAATGTTTTAACCTTATCCCAATCCAAACTATCCATTAGTTACCCACTATTCAGCAGCCTCAGCTAGAGCTTCTTGCTCAGTTAAAAACCGCTCTGCCTCCAGTGCCCCCATACACCCTAATCCAGCTGCAGTCACAGCTTGGCGATATGTTTCATCCGATACATCGCCAGCAGCAAACACTCCAGGAACATTGGTTGCGGTACTGTCTGATGCAGTGAAAATATAGCCTCCGTCATTCATCTCAACATGTCCTTTAAATACATCTGTTGAGGGTTTGTGACCTATAGCGATAAAAACACCGTGTGTGTCACGGTCAAAGATTTCGCCTGTGTTTCGATTTCTTAGTTTTACACCTGTTACACCTATTGGATTATCATCACCTAGTATCTCTTCAAGTGTTGTATCCCATAAAATCTCAATTTTTTCATGATTCATAAGTCTGTTTTGTAGAATTTTTTCAGCGCGAAGAGTATTGCGGCGGTGTATAAGTGTAACTTTTGATGCAAAGTTAGTTAAGAATAATGCTTCCTCTACGGCTGTGTTGCCGCCTCCAACTACTACTACTTCTTTGTTTCTGTAAAAAAAACCATCACAAGTAGCACAAGCTGATACACCAAAACCTTGAAATTTATCTTCTGTAGGTAGCCCAAGCCATTTAGCCTGAGCACCTGTAGCTATTATAACTGCATCTGATGTATACATTTTTCCGCTATCACCATACATTTTAAATGGTTTTGTCGTAAAATCGACATCTATAACTGTGTCTTCATAAAAGCTGGTACCGAATTTAAGGGCATGCTCTTTGAACTTTTCCATGAGTTCTGGACCCTGTATTTCTGGAAAACCTGGGTAATTTTCTACATCAGTGGTAATTGTTAATTGGCCACCGGGTTGTAAACCAGAGATTACTGCAGGTTCAATCATAGCACGCGCAGCGTATACTGCTGCTGTATATCCAGCTGGACCGGAACCAATAATTATGACTTTATGGTGTATAGTTTCTGTCATTTGTAATCTCGTTAAGTTTGCCACCTCATCTTATAAAATAAATATAGGATTCGCAAATTGAAGAGCCATTATAATTGTGCACAGATTATCGCTGGTCTAATTAATCGAACTACTTGCTCTATTTATTACGAGATAGATATTCATCATATCTTAACAAAATTTCTGCAGCTACTAAATGAGTTTCTATTAGAGGTTCACAATTATCAATATCAATCTCACCTTTAAAATAGGAAATATTATATCTGTTTTTGAGAACTTTTTTTAGCTCTTTAAATTTTTTAGTTCCTCCAGATATTGGTAGGGAGAAAACCCTTTTGCCAACAGATGCTGCCTCGGTCAGCATATTTGTGCTATCTTCGGAGACTAATATTATATCTGATTTTTCCAAAAAGGCGTAATAAGGGTTATCCCCTTCTCCAAAATATCCCCAGACTGATTTATGACTGTAGCTTAATTCTTTGTATTCCTTAATCACCCAACTAGGAGTACGTCGTGATGTTGTAATAAAGACCGAAAAACCTTGTTTAATTAAGTCCTTTGCAGTCTCTATATGGTCACAATGATTTTCTTTACTTAACTTATGGTGTTTTGAGTTACCGCCAATGCATATAGTGGCACGAGGAGGAGGAAAATCATTGATTTTTTTTAAGAATTTCTGTGACTCCTTTTTTAGAAGTTTTTTAGTTATTCTGTTAGGAGACCCAATCATAGATATTACATTTTCACCCTTAAGAGCATCATGCTCAGGCGCTATAACGAGGTCAAAGTTATTATTTTTGTATTTTGGATCTTGTACGTAAATAGTAAATATATTTGGATTTTTTTCTTTTAGGTCAATGAGAGGTGCAATGGCCTGTCTTCCACAGCCAATCGCAATATCTATATTTTTTCCTTCAGCCCGATAAATATTAAATAATTTAATTAAACTATACTGTAAACGAGTATTTAATTTATGAAAAAATTTTGAATTTTTAATTTTAGCTTCTGAATAAATCAAAGGCTGAATATTTTTTAAAGCTGCGGCTAAACCAATCGCTTGATTTCTAATACCTTGGCGTCCATCAGTTATTATTAAGCAGTTGGTTAATCCTGCTTTCATTACTTATAATTGACTTCAATGATCTCGTAAGCTTTTGACCCTCCTGGGGCGATTACTTCAAAGGAGTCACCTATTTCTTTCGAAATCATTGCTCTTGCAATTGGAGAGGTAATAGAAACCTTACCGTCTTTGACGTTTGCTTCGTCTTCACCAACTATTTGGTAGGTACTCTCAACGTCTGTATCTTCATTTACAATTTTAACAATTGCACCAAATTTTACTGTTTCGCCACTCATAACTGAAGTGTCAATGACTTGAGCAAGAGATAACTTGCTCTCAAGCTCTTGTATTCGCCCCTCGATGAAACCTTGTTTTTCTTTTGCGGCATGATATTCAGCATTCTCTGAAAGGTCGCCATGCTCTCTTGCAACTGATATTGCGTTTATAATATATGGCCTTTCAACTGATTTAAGGTTTTTTAGTTCAGCTTCCAGAGTGGCATGCCCATCAACTGTCATAGGATATTTTTGCATTTTTTACTTTCCAAATTACTACGGCGCGGAGAACTAGCGATTTTTAAAAGATAATCAAGAGATAAGGAGGCTTACCCACCTTTTCATTTTTTTAAATTAAAAATTATTCATAATCCTTATTACATATTTCTATTTATTATAACTTAATTATTAATTTTTGGTTTTTACATAATGTATTGTTATAAATAAGATCTAATGGACTAAGCTCTTGATCAATTAGTGTAAACTTTCTAATGATTTTAACTGCCCGGGTTAGCTTCCTGAGGCTATTGCTTGAAGGCTTTCAACTTCATAACCACTATGTGCAAGATCCTTTATAGCTTCAACTGTTGCCTTTGAGGCTGCTGCTGTTGTAAAATAGGGTATCTTTTGTGTTAAAGCAGTACGACGAAGACTAAAGCTATCTTTAAGACTTTGTTTGCCGCTAGTCGTATTAAATACTAGTGAGATATCACCATTCTTCATAGCGTCTATTACGTTTGGACGTCCTTCATGGTATTTTTTGATATATTCAACTTCAATTCCTTTTGACCTTAAATATTTAGTTGTTCCGCCCGTTGCTACTATTGAAAAACCTAAGCTAATGAGTTCTTTTGCTAATAATGCCATCACAGATTTGTGTTCATTTCTGACAGAAATAAAGACTTTACCTTTAGCGGGTAAGCTTACTCCGCCGCCAAGTTGACTTTTTGCAAATGCCATACCAAATGTTTCTGCAAGACCCATCACCTCTCCTGTTGAGCGCATCTCAGGCCCAAGTACTGTGTCAACGCCAGGAAAACGCGCAAACGGAAATACGGCTTCTTTTACTGCTATATATTTTTGTGCCTTTAGTGTTAAATCAAATTCAGATAACTTCATTCCAGCCATTACTTTTGCAGCAATATTAGCGATAGGTTGCCCTATCGCTTTAGCAACAAATGGTACAGTTCGTGATGCTCGAGGATTTACTTCTATGAGGTATACCTCATCATCTTTTACTGCAAACTGAGTATTCATAAAACCAACGACTCCTAGTTCAAGTGCTAAGATTTTAGCTTGCCTACTTAATTCGCAAATAATTTCTTCTGATAATGTATATGGAGGTAAAGAGCATGCTGAGTCACCAGAGTGTACTCCTGCTTCTTCAATATGCTCCATAACACCTGCAACATAAACTTCTGTGCCATCACAAATCACATCTACATCTACTTCTATAGCATCCCTCAGATATTGATCTATAAGAAGAGGTGATTTTCCAGATACTTTAACCGCTTCAGATATATAACGGTTAAATTCTTTGTCATTATCCACGATTTCCATTCCGCGTCCACCGAGTACATTCGAAGGCCTTAAGACTAATGGATATCCAACAATACTAGAAGCTTCTTTAGCTTCTTTTACATTCCTTGCAATTGCATTGTTGGGCTGTTTCAGGCCCAATTTTTCAACTAAATCCTTAAATCTCTCGCGGTCCTCTGCCCTATCTAAGGCATCTCTGTTTGTGCCCAGAAGTGGTATATTATTTGCTTCGAGTGCCTCAGCTAGTTTTAGAGGCGTTTGACCTCCAAATTGAACAATCACACCTTTTAAAGTCCCATGACGCTGTTCAGTCATTATAATCTCTAAAACATCTTCTTCGGTTAAGGGTTCGAAATATAAACGATCGGACGTGTCATAATCTGTTGAAACAGTCTCTGGGTTACAGTTAACCATTATTGACTCAATCCCAATGTCATTCAGAGCAAATGCGGCATGACAACAGCAGTAATCGAATTCAATACCTTGGCCTATTCGGTTTGGCCCGCCACCCAAAATAATGACCTTGTCACGGTTACTTACTCTGCTTTCATCATCTACAACGCCTCCAAAACTTGGAGCCTCGTAAGTTGAGTACATATAGGGTGTTTTGGCCTGAAATTCTGCAGCACATGTATCCACACGTTTATAGACAGGTCTCACATTAAAATTGCGCCTAGACTTTCTAATAAAAATCTCATTATTTTTTGTAAGCTCTGCAATTCTTGCATCCGAAAACCCTTCTGATTTTATCGTTCTCCATTCACTTTCATTACTTGGTAAACCATTTTTCTTCAGCCATTCTTCAGTTGCTATTAAATTTTTAATCTCCCTTAAGAACCAGGGGTCAATTTTTGTATATTGAAAAATTTTATCAGTAGTAAATCCTAAGCGATATGCTTGTGCAATAACAAGAAGTCGGTCGGGGGCAAGTATAGACAGGCGTGCTTTCATTGCCGAACGAAGTTCTTCGCTAGTCATCTCACCAGTTGGGTCAAGAATAATTTCATTAAGACCTGTTAAACCCGTCTCCAGGGACCTCAATGCTTTTTGAAGGCTTTCAGAAAATGTTCTTCCTATTGCCATTGCTTCGCCCACAGACCTCATTGCTGTTGTTAATACAGGTTCAGCTCCTGGGAACTTCTCAAATGCAAATCTCGGGATCTTTGTTACTACATAATCTATCGTTGGTTCAAAAGCTGCTGGTGTTGCTCCAGTAATGTCATTATCAAGTTCATCAAGTGTATAGCCTATTGCTAGTTTTGCTGCTATTTTTGCGATTGGAAACCCAGTTGCTTTAGATGCTAGCGCTGAAGACCTTGAAACTCTTGGGTTCATTTCTATCACTACCATTCGTCCATCTTCTGGATTAAGTCCAAATTGAACATTCGAACCACCAGTTTCAACACCAATTTCTCTCAGAACAGCGATAGATGCATCTCTCATAACTTGATACTCTTTATCAGTTAGAGTTAATGCAGGAGCCACTGTGATTGAGTCACCTGTGTGCACGCCCATTGGGTCAATATTTTCAATAGCACATATTATAATACAGTTGTCTGCTTTATCGCGCACAACTTCCATTTCATATTCTTTCCAGCCTAGAAGACTTTCATCAACGAGTACTTGATTTGTTGGCGAAGCCGCTAATCCAGATCTCACAATTTCCCTGTATTCTTCTATGTTGTAAGCAACACCTCCACCTGTTCCTCCAAGTGTGAATGCGGGTCGAATGATTGCTGGAAGCCCTGTATGATTTAATTTATCAACCGCTTCAGCCACTCCAGCAGATAAATCAGCTTTACCATCTTCACTAACTGGGGCTGTTATTATTGTTGCCCTGGGGTTTTCTAAACCAATGCTTGTCATCGCTTTTGCAAAACGCTCACGATTTTCTGCTTTGTCAATTACATCAGCTTTTGCACCAATCATTTCTACATTATATTTTCTTAGAATACCATTTTGTTCGAGTGCTAAAGCCGTGTTTAAAGCGGTTTGCCCTCCCATCGTTGGTAGTAATGCATCGGGCTTTTCTATTGATATAATTTTCTCAACTATTTCAGGAGTAATAGGCTCGATATAAGTGGCATCTGCCATTTCGGGGTCTGTCATTATGGTTGCAGGATTAGAGTTAACTAAAATCACTCTGTAACCTTCTTCTTTAAGTGCTTTGCAAGCCTGGACTCCTGAATAATCAAATTCGCAGGCCTGACCAATAACAATGGGTCCAGCCCCAATTATAAGAATCGAGTGAATGTCTGTTCTTTTTGGCATTAAGTAAGCCTCTTCGCGATACGAATCTGGCAGAAAAGCCAAACTAAACCTGCTTATGATTTCATTTGTTAAAATGCAACATTTTCTAGTTAAAGAAAGTAATTTTTAGTTCATTTTATAGACAAGTAATATTTTATATTTTGTATTAAGTTTGCTTTTCAACTATTTTTTAACAGAAACTATATAATATTTATGGTAAACAAAAGTAAATTAAGGCATTCCTGAAATGTAGAGTATTTTTGTGAAGAATGCTTAAGGGGGCAAAAGTGGCAGATAGAGTATTGGTTACTGGTTTTTCAGGTTTCATTGGCGCTAATATATCTAAGCAATTATTGGAAAAAGGTTACAACCTAAGGGGCGCAGTTAGGAATTTAGATAAAGCTAACAAAATTGTAGATGCTTTGTCTGCTATGGGATGTGATACTTCAGGTATTGAGTTAGTTGAAGTCGATTTAGGTTCAGATGCGGGTTGGAGTGATGCAGTAAAAGATTGTCGATATATTCAGCACATAGCATCACCGCTACCAAATGATCCTCCTACAGATAGAGAGGCATTAGTACCGGAAGCTCGTGCGGGTGCTCAGCGAGTGCTTGAACATGGGTATTCAGCGGGTGTTGAAAAAATCGTTATGACTTCCTCAATAGCCGCAATGACCGGAAGGCCTCATAAAGAAAAAAAAGTGACCTTAAGTGAAAGTAGCTGGTCTGACCCCGAGTGGAAATATATGACCTCTTACCCAGTTTCAAAAACAAGAGCTGAGATTTCAGCATGGTCCTATACAACGGCTCAAGGATTAAAATCGAAATTAACTACTGTATGCCCAGGTCTTGTTTTTGGCCCAGATATTTTTGGAAATGCCGGCGCTTCACTCGGACTTTTAAAATCTTTAATGATTGGAAATTTGGCTTATTTGCCTAAAGTTGGTATTCCGCTGATTGATGTTAGGGATTGTGCTTCGATTCATGTTTCAGCCATGACATCGGAGCAAGCTGGGGGTCGCAGGCTTTTAGCTGCAGGAGAAACTCTTTGGTTTAAAGATATAGCAAATGTACTCAGAAATGAATTTAAAGAATTAAAAAAAATACCAAAAAATGAGATGCCTAATTTTTTGTTTAAAGCCATTGCTATGTTTGATGACAGGGTAAAAATACTCGTCCAAGATTTAGGAAAATTTTATGACACTGACATGGTTTATGTTAATAACATGACTAAAGTAATTCCTAGACCAGCTAAACAAGCAATTATTGAAGGTGCATACAGTTTAATTGCCAATGGGTCTGTTCGTATAAGCTAATTCTAACTGTAGAGAGCCTTAGCAAATCGTTCAAACAAATAAAAACTATCCCTTGGTCCAGGGCTAGCTTCTGGGTGATGCTGAACAGAGAAAACTGGCTTTCCTTTTAGCTGTATTCCACAGTTAGACCCATCAAAAAGACTTACATGAGTTTCTTCAACATTTTCTGGAAGACTTTTTGCATCGACTGCAAAGCCATGGTTCATTGAAACAATCTCAACCTTATTAGTAGTATAATCTTTAACAGGGTGATTAGCTCCATGGTGACCTTGATTCATTTTAATTGTTTTGGCCCCTAGTGCTAGTGCAAGCATTTGGTGTCCCAAGCATATTCCCAAAACTGGAATATTTGCCGATATAATATCTTGTATTACGGGTATGGCTTGAATGCCTGTTGCTTCTGGGTCCCCAGGCCCATTGCTAAGAACAACGCCGTCTGGGTCCAAGCTCAATATTTCGCTTGCTGATAAACTTGAAGGAACAACAGTGACTTTGAGTCCTGCTGATACTAAGTTTCTCAAAATATTACGCTTAACCCCATAGTCTATAACCACTACGGACTTTATACCCTTAGTATTTTTATAACCGTCAGGCCAAATCCATTGCCCTTCATCCCAAATAAAACTCTGGTTTGTTGATGATTCTGTTGCAAGATCAGATTTAATGAGGCCTTTCCAGTTTTTAGCTTTTCTTATTAAGTCCTCAACTTCAAATATTCCGTCTTTTGAATGTGCTATTACGCCATTAAGCATGCCATTATCACGAATGAAGGATGTAAGTGCTCGCGTATCAATTCCTGACAAGCCAATTATTCCGCGGTTTTCTAGCCATATATCAAGATCACTTCTTGATCTCCAGTTGGATGCTTTGGTTATTGAAGCTTTAAATATTGCTCCTCTGGCTGCGCTTTTTCCTGAAATACTTGATGCCTCTTCATCTTCATCATTAGTTCCTGTGTTGCCTATATGTGGAAAGGTAAAGCATACAACTTGATCAGTATAAGATGGATCTGTAAGTATCTCCTGATATCCAGTAATTGCTGTGTTGAAGCAAACCTCACCAACTGCGCTTCCAAGAGCCCCGCAGCCTTTGCCATAAAATACTTGACCATTCTCTAAAACTAAAATGCCAGTAACAAGTTTATTAATTACTTGATTTTCGGTTTTCATAGTCATAAATCCTGGTATTAGCCTTTTTAGGCAAGTCAGACATCTGAAAGGACTTTTAGCGAGAGAGACAAAGTATACAAGTAGCAAATGTTAAGTAATTAGCTCATCAGCAGAAAAAGCAGCTAAATTATGCAATTGTTTTTTGTAATTATATTAGTTTTGTTTTTATTTATTAAATTATTGATGATTTTATAAACGTTTAAAGAATGAAAAGCCTATGGCCCTACGTGATTCTATTTCAAATAACACCAAAACTGCCATGAAAAGCGGTGATAAAATTCGTGTATCAACTTTGAGACTAATTTCTGCAGCTATTAAAGATCGTGACATAGCTGCACGTGCAGAAGACCGTTGTGAGGGGATTGCAGATACAGAGATACTTTCATTGTTACAAAAAATGGTCCGTCAGCGCGAAGAGAGTGCTAAGACTTATGAAGATAATGGAAGACCAGAACTCGCTGAACGAGAGTTAAGCGAAATAGGTATAATAAGAGAATTCATGCCAAAACCGCTGTCGGATGCTGAGATGCGTTTAGCGGTAAATGACGCAGTTAAGGCAAATAATGCGACTTGTTTAAAAGATATGGGTAAAGTTATGGGTAGCTTGAAAACATTATATGCAGGTCGACTTAACATGGGTAAAGCTGGCGCATTGGTCAAAGAGCACCTTTGTAATTAATAGTTGCGGGTATTTTTTATAATACTAAGTTAATTTTATGAGATTTGGCGAAAACTTCATGAATGAGATAAAATCACGTGTCCGAGTATCGGATGTGGTTGCGAAGCATGTCAAACTGAAACGTCAAGGTAGAGAGTTTTCAGGACTTTCCCCCTTTACTGGTGAGAAAACCCCTAGTTTTTTTGTAAATGATGAAAAAGGTTTCTACCACTGCTTTTCAAGTGGAAAGCATGGGGATGCTATTTCCTTTTTAATGGAGCTAGAAGGTCTTACGTTTCCTGAAGCTGTTGAGCGTTTAGCTGAACAAATAGGCATAGAAATGCCAAAGTCTGATCCTGCTGCTGAGCAGAGAGCTGCAAGAAATAAAAATACTATTAATTGGATGGAGCATGCTCAGGATTTTTTTCAAAAGTCTTTATATAGAAATGCCGGGCAGTCATCACGTGATTACCTTAAAGGCCGAGGACTAACTAAGACTGCTGCAGATTACTTTGGTATAGGTTACGCTCCTAATAACTTTTCAGCTTTAAAAGATGATTTGATACAAAAAGGTGCGAAGCTTAACACATTGATTGAGGCTGGTTTATTAGTTCAGCCTGAAGATACTTCAAGGCAACCCTGGGATCGTTTTAGAGACCGCATAATGTTCCCCATACATGACTCCCGTGGACGGCTGGTAGCCTTTGGCGGTCGCGCTATGGATAGCAACTCTAAAGCAAAGTATTTAAATTCTCCAGAAACCCCTATATTTCAGAAAGGACATTTACTTTATAATTACCACCGTGCTCATATAGCAGTTTCAAGTCCACAAAGTAATCATAGAGGATTAATTGTTGCAGAGGGGTACATGGATGTAATTGCTTTATCCCGTGCAGGATTTAAGCATGCTGTGGCTCCTATGGGAACTGCTCTTACCGAAAGTCAATTAATGTTACTTTGGAGATCTGGTCCCGAACCAATATTGTGTTTTGACGGCGATAAGGCTGGTATTAGAGCAGCATATAGATCCATTGAAAGGGCTTTGCCTCTGATCAGCCCAACGCGAACTCTCAGATTTGCTATGTTGCCTGATGGAGAAGACCCAGATGATCTAATTAAAACTAAGGGTAAAACCGCGATGCAAAAAATACTGGATCAATCAATACCTTTGGTTAAAATGTTGTGGGAGCGAGAGGTTAACCTCGAGTCTTTAAATTCCCCAGAAGCCAAAGCTGGACTAAAGTCAAGAATATTTGATGCAATAAAAGAAATTCAAAATGAGGAAGTTAGGGCGCAATATAGAACCGATCTTTTGGGTCGTTTTGATTCTGAATTTGGCCGAAGGGCTAAGTACCAATCAAATAAATTTACTTCTTCTCGAAACCCATCATCAGCTCTTAAAGCAACTATGCGGCCTAATGCCATAACAAGTGCTAGAGAGAGACGATTAATCAGTGCGATTTTAGAGTGGCCGGAACTTTTAAATTACCTTGATGAAGTCTTTTTCGGGTTAAAGTTTACATCTGCCGCTGCGATTCAAATGCAAAGTACGTTATTGTCTTATTGGCAACTAACAAAATCAGTTGAAAAGTCTTCCCTTAATGCCCATATAGCCAACCAAGGAATGGAACTACTAAAAAGTGGGTTTTCTCGAGACCGCCAACTTATAACCGCGGCAATGGGAGGCATCGACGCTGAACTGGAAACACGAACGGCCATCTGGATAAAAGAGGCCAGCACCCTATCAGGGTTTAACCAGTCAGACGCAGGTGGCAGTGAGACAATAAATTTGATGGCTGAGGCCATCAGAAACGATAATACTGTCGCACTAAAGCGACGCATGCGTGCCTCGAAAGGGGAGCGCGACTAATTTTAAATTTGGCTATACTTGTTAGGTCCGACCAAGATTATAACGGTATTGTTAATCGATTAAATAATAGGACTGAGTAGAACTTAGTTTTTGTTGGAGTAAAAATATGGCAAAAGTCGCCACGAAAAAAACCACTAAGCAGACCACTGCTAAAAAACCAGCCAAACGCAAATCTGCTGCTCAAAAAGCAGAAGAGTTAGCTCAAGCAGAAAAAGAGTTATCCATTGCGCAGGCTGAAAAGGCTAAGCCCCGTGTATTAACATACAAACTTGATATGACGCATATTGAGACAAAGCGGATGGTTGCAATCGCTCGAAAGTCAGGATTACTTACGACTGATGAACTCGGTAAACATTTAAAAATTGAGGGTATTTCAGCGGAAGATATCGAAGTTGCCCTAGCGCAACTTTCTGACTTAGGAATATCCGTTATTGAAGAAGTTGAAGAAGAGACTCTAGGTTCTAAAACGTTAGCGAGAGCTGAAACAACTGCGGTTAAGGGCGGTAACTCAAAAGAAGAGCTGGATCGCACGGATGACCCTGTTCGAATGTATCTTCGTGAAATGGGTGTGGTAGAGCTATTATCACGTGAAGGTGAGATTGCCATAGCCAAGCGCATAGAAGCTGGTCGCGATACTATGATTAAAGGCTTATGTGAATCCGCCCTTACTTTTGAAGCTATTATGGTTTGGCGAGAAGAATTAGAAGAAGGTAGAATACTTTTACGCGACATAATCGATCTGGATACAACTTACAACAGAGCCATTGGTAATATTCAAGAGGACCGTTCTCAAGCTGCCGTTAGAAGAGAAAAAATTGAGAAGGGTGAGCTAGAAGCGACAGAAGACGACTTAAATCAGAAATTTGATAATGGTAAAACAAAAATAGAAATTAACCGAGATTACAAAGAGGGTGAAAAGCCCATTGATGATGATGAAGATGAAGAGGAGGATAGAACAAATTTATCAATGGCTAACATGGAGGCTGCTCTTCGTGAAGATATAATGGCTAAATTGAGCCGTATAGCTCAAGATTTCGCAAGGTTTCAAAAGTTACAGCAAATGCTTATACGGTCCCGGCTTTCTGGTAAGAAAATGAGAAAGCCACAGGCTGAAGAATATGACCAAATACAAACTGAAATTATTGAAGAAATCAAATCTCTTCATTTAAACAATGCAAGAATAGACGCACTGATTGATCAATTATATTCTTTAAATAAACAATTTATAAGCTTAGAGGGCAAATTAATGCGATTAGCTGACGGGAATGGTGTGCCCCGAGTAGAGTTTTTACACAGTTACTTAGGGTCAGAGCTTAACCCAAATTGGTTAGATGATATGGCCGGTACTTCTGAAGCTTGGGAACGTTTTGCAAAGCGTGAAAAAATTACAATTGAAAAACTCAGGGCTGAAATTGGTTCACTTGCTCAAATCACAGGTGTACCTGTTGATGAATTCCGGCGAATAGTACAGACCGTTCAAAAAGGTGAGCGCGAGGCTCGCCAGGCTAAGAAAGAAATGGTTGAGGCAAATCTACGTTTGGTGATATCGATTGCAAAGAAATACACCAATCGCGGTCTTCAGTTTCTAGACCTTATTCAAGAGGGCAATATAGGCCTAATGAAAGCGGTTGATAAGTTTGAATATAGACGTGGATATAAATTTTCTACTTACGCGACTTGGTGGATAAGACAAGCTATAACCAGATCTATAGCAGATCAAGCACGTACTATTCGTATACCTGTCCATATGATTGAGACGATCAATAAAATTGTACGAACAAGCCGTCAAATTCTACACGAAATAGGTCGTGAACCAACTCCTGAAGAACTTGCAGCTAAACTATCAATGCCATTGGATAAAGTTCGTAAGGTTATGAAGATAGCTAAAGAACCAATTTCGCTCGAAACCCCTATCGGCGATGAAGAAGACAGTCAGCTTGGCGATTTCATAGAAGATAATAATGCAATTCTACCAATTGACGCTGCAATCCAATCAAACTTGCGTGAGACTACCACACGAGTGCTCGCATCTTTAACTCCCCGAGAGGAAAGAGTACTTAGAATGCGGTTTGGTATTGGCATGAATACGGATCACACTCTTGAAGAGGTTGGTCAGCAATTCAGCGTTACTCGTGAAAGAATTCGTCAAATTGAAGCTAAAGCATTACGTAAGTTAAAGCACCCTAGCAGGAGCAGAAAATTGCGTAGTTTTCTTGATCAGTAAAATAATAAAAAAAACCGAGATACCAAAAGGGTTTCATTATCGCTGAAGTAGAAGAAACAAGTCTTTATGGACCATTAAAAAGATACTTTAATGATAAAGGTTTTATTGTAAAAGGGGAAGTTACTAACGCAGATTTAGTAGCATTTCCCAATGAATTTGATAAAAAAAGTGAACCTATAATTGTTGAATTAAAAATAGGATTTTCTCTTTCACTCTTTCATCAAGCTATTCAACGGCAATCCATAACTAAAAATGTATATATTGCGGTTCCACGCAAAAAAGGAAAAAAAGCATATGTTTCTTTAAGAAGAAATAAAATGCTATCTAGAAGGCTCGGTATTGGATTAATTACGGTCTGTCTTGATGAAGGCACCGTAAAAATAATTTGTGAACCAGGGGTGTTTAAGAAAAAAATAATAACTTCACGCAAAGTAAAACTGATGGAAGAGTTTGAAGCTTTACATGGCGACCCAAATAAAGGTGGAATGATATCATCTGGGGTTATGACTGCTTATAAGCAAGCAGCATTAAGGTGCGCTAAAGTTTTGAGTGCTAATGGTCCTACAAAGGCTTCCCTGGTAGCCAATAAAGCGTCTTACCCTAAGGCCCGTAATTTAATGGCTTCTAATTATTATGGTTGGTTTATCAAGACTGGCCGAGGTATTTACGGTATTTCAGAGATAGGAGAGGATGCGCTTTTAGAACATGTTGATTTACTTAAAAGCATGTTTAAATAGTAATCATGCTATGATGACTAGTGCTTATTTAGCAAAATAGGATCCCCATACCCTAGTTCTTTTAATCTACCTAATTGTGTTTTGGCATCACCAACTACTAATATATTCATCTTTGATGGGAGAATATATTTGGCAGCTAATAATTTAAATTTATCAATGGATAATTCTTTAATTAATTTTGTATTTTCAGACTGATAATTATCGTCATAGTTATACAAGCTGATATTATTTAGAAGTTGCAACTTATTAGTGAATGTCTCATTTTCTAGTGCTTTTCCTCTAATCAATGCATTTTTCATTATCTCCAGCTCTGAAGGAGTAAATTTAGTTCCATAGCTTGTGACTATGTCACGAATTAACTCAATAGCCTCTTTTGTTACATTAGTTCTCACAGAAGTCTGTATTTGAAATGAACCCTCATCATTTGTGCCATTAAAAGCTGATCTGATTCCATATGTGTAACCTTTTTCAATTCGTAGTTTTGAATTAAGTTTTGAGGTGTATATTCCGCCAAGCGAGAAATTTATTGCTTTTGCTAATAAGTAATTTTCATCTGTTGCTTTCAAGGATGGGTAATTCATTGTAAGTACTGATTGTTTTGAATCAGGAATGTCATAAAAGTAAATTTTAGTTTCCCCTACAGGGTTTGCAGGTTCAGGTAAGGATCTTTGATTACTTGACGACATAACCATGTCGAAACTGAATTTCTCTTTTATTTGTTTTGTATCGTAATTTCCAACAATCCTCAATTTTGCTTTATTAAAGTTATAAAATTGATTGTAAAAATCTTGGAGATCATCAAGCTCTACTGCTTCTATCTTATTTTTTGGACCATAACCTACATAATGCAGGATATTATTATCTTTGTAGCTTAACTTAGCATTTTCACGGTATGCGATAAAGTTTGGATTTCCTTCTGATTTCGTTATGTCTTCAATTGCCTTTATTTTTAATAGTTCAAACTCTTTTTGATCCCAACGTGGATTTGTTAGGATTTCTTTTAATATGTTTATGGTCTTATTAAAGTTTTTGCTTAGAGTGAATCCTGAAATATAAGTACCTTCAACATCATTACGAATAGAAATGCTTGAACCAAGAGACTGAATGGCTTCTTCTAATTCTGATGTTGTTTTATTTGCAGTTCCCTTGCTAAGCATTTCAGCTAAAAGCCTGGGAATGGCTGGTTTATCTGCAGCCCCATATTTTCTTCCTGCATCTATAAATAATGAAAAATTTATAAGTGGTGTTTCATTCGAAAAATTCCCATAAAGGTCCAGACCATTTTTTAACTGGTCACGCCATATATTTGGTGCAGTTATTTCGTAGCTTTCACCAAAACTAGGCTCTATAGATCTGTCAAAAGAGGAGGGGGTAAATTTCTTAATTATTCTATTTTCAGGACTATATTCACTAATATTAAGCTTGTTAAGTTTTATTTCTTCTTCTTCTATTTCGGCTTTTACTGCACCTGATAGGGCTAGTTTTATCTGTCCTTTGGGAACAAAACTTACATAGACTGCATTTTTTCCTTTTATATATTTGTTATAAACTCTCATAATATCTTCTTCTGTTACCGATAAAATATTATTTATTTCTTCCTCGAAAAAACCAGGATTATTGGTGAAAGTGTTGTATTCACTGAGCTGAATTGCTTTCCCTAATGCGCTTTGGATATTTTGATAGAAATCAACTTCTACTCCAGCTTTTATTCGATTTAGGTCTCTTTCAGAAATGCCATTATTTTCAAAACGTGCAAATCCCTTTTTCAATGGCGGGAGTAGAGTATCTATACTCTTGTTCTCATTTGGTGACATAAACATATAGAGTTCACCTGCTATTTCTTTAGTGTGATTATAGCTTGATATTTGAGAAGTAACCTTATCTTCCTCAATCATAGACTGATTGAGCGGAGCATTTTTTCCTTCAGTTAGATAATTGATAAGTATATCTAATGCATAAGAGTCTGGGTGATACTGCTTTACTGTAGGCCAAGTTATTGAGAGTTGAGGTAATGTTGCGAAGTTATCTTCATGGTAAAAGCTCTTGTCTGCCTTTAGTGAAACTGGCTCAGCTTCATATGTTGAAATATCCTCCCCTTTGGGTATCTCCCCAAAATACTTCGTAATAAGATTTTTAGCCTCTGATTTTTTGAAATCTCCAGATAAAGTTAAAGTCACATTATTGGGGACATACCACTTAGAGTAGAATTCTTTTACATCACCCAATGTCGATGAGTCTAAGTCCTCCAATGATCCAATAACTTGCCAATTATAAGGGTGATTAGATGGATAAATTGCCTTTGATACTATATAACGATTGTGACCGTAGGGCCGGTTATCTACACGTTGGCGTTTTTCATTTTTTACAACTTGTTTTTCATTATCTAATACATCTTGAGTGACTGTATTTATAAACCAACCTAATTTATCCGCTTCTGCCCAAATTATCTTTTCAAGGCCTTCTTTGGGTACAGCTTGAAAATACTGCGTCATATCATTGGTTGTGAAGCCGTTTGTGCCATCTCCGCCTATGCGCGTATTCATTTCATCAAGTCCGCCGTAACCTAGATTTTCTGAGTCAAGAAATAGCAAGTGTTCAAATAAATGTGCGAACCCAGTTCTTCCAGGTTTTTCCCTACCAGAACCCACTTTTGCAGCTAAGTTAATAGCAACAATAGGGTCTGATCTATCGATATGTAGAATTACTTCTAATCCATTATCCAATATAAATTTTTCGAATTCTATAGTCGGATTTTTATCTGAGTTTTTAACGATTATCGCTAAAAATGAAATTATAGTTATTGCGAGTATTATTATATTTCTTTTCATTATCTCTTCACCAAGAAAATTAAAATTTATCTATTTTTTACGATACGAATTAGGCCCTCTTGGGCTGTAGATGCTATAAGCTCTCCATTTTGCGAGTAAAAGCTACCGCGTCCAAAATCCCTAGCCCTCATGGCTCTTGGGCTATCAATATGATAATAAATCCATTTGTTAACTCTAATTTCTGAATGAAACCACATTGCATGATCAAGACTTGCTCCAATTAAGTTGTGCGTATCTCTATTCCAAGTATGAGGCATCAAGCCAACAGACATGAGTGCTTTATCTGAAATAAAGGCAAGAAGAGTCCTATGTGTAATAGGGTCATCTCCAATGTCATCACTGAATTTAAACCAAAACCCAAATTCAGGATCATACTCCCCAGGTTCAACTACCTTGTATAACTCTGGTGTTCGTATTTCTACGACTTTACTATCAAAGATAAGGCTGTGCTGTCTTAATGTTTCAATATTTATCTTTGGATTATTTTTAGAAAGTTTTTTAATGTGTTCAATGTCAGGTAAAATATTATCTGGACCTAAAATATGCGAAGGTAACTCAATTTGATGGTCTACACCATTTTCAATTTTTTGAAACGAAAGAGATGCGTTAAAGATAGCTTTACCTTTTTGTTTTGCTACGACTCTACGTGTCGAAAAACTTTTTCCGTCTCGTATTGGGTCAACTTCGTAAATGATCTGAGAATTTAAGTCCCCTGGGCGAAGAAAATAAGCATGCAATGAGTGTGGTCGCCTAACAGGATCAACCGTTCTGACTGCTGCATTTAAAGCTTGCCCTAGAACTTGTCCTCCAAAAACTCTTGGAAGGCCCATTCTGAGAGCTTCACCAGTAAAAAGGTAGGTATCAATCTCCTCAACATGCATTTTTGATAAAAATTCTTTTAATGTAAACATTATTATATATTCTATTTTTTTATTAAATATTACAAGCCTCACTTTTGCATGGACCTTATGCAATGATTTTGTAATGAAGACGTATGAAAATAATTAGAAATTTGAAATTAAACCTCGAATTGAAAAATTCTTGTTAATTTTGTTAAACTGGTGATGATTTAAGAAAGTTGTTCTATGTTAAATAAACTGATCTCATTAGGATTGATATTAGGTTTGATCGTCGGCTTAGGCGCGTCTATGACTGGAAATGAAATTTTGCACACAGTAGCAAAGACTTCCACGCCATTAGGTCAGATATTTATAAATGCTGTAAAAATGGTGGTGATTCCACTTGTGGTTTCTGTAATATTTACCAGTATAGCCCGCTTGGGGGATCCAAAAAAACTAGGTAGTATTGGGGTAGCTACTCTTACATTCTACTGTGGAACACTTTTACCCGCTATCGTTATAGGGATGAGTGTTATGTTTTTTGGATTGAGGTTTATACCTGAGATTAAAATGCCAACGGATGTTTACAGTCAAGTACCTGAATTACAGTCTGCTGTAGATTTTATTGTAAGTCTAATTCCCTCTAATCCATTTTCTGCAGCATCTAATGGTCAAATACTTCCGCTGATAGTATTTACTGCTTTGCTTGCTGCTGCGACGGGAACGCTTGCTAGTGAAAAAAGAAAGAGAATGGTATTAGCAGCCGAAGATTTTAGTGAGGCTTTAATAAAGCTTGTATGGTGGATACTTTATCTAGCACCTTTAGGAGTATTTGGATTGGTTGCGTCCTCTACTGCTTTGCTGGGATGGAGCCTTATCCAAAGTCTGATAGTCTTTATACTATGCGTATTGATTGGACTCTTTTTGCTACTAACATTTGTTTTTTTACCTATGCTAATAATTTATGTAAAAATGAATATGTCTACATTTTTTAAAGGTAGTTTTGGCCCCGCTTCGATTGCCTTTTCCACTACAAGCACTGCTGCAGCTATTCCAGTTTCCCTTGAGCATACAGTTAGCAAGCTCAATGTTTCAAAACAAATATCAGACTTACTCATACCTCTTGGGGCATCAATTTATAGGCCAGGGAGTGCTTTGTTTCAGGGAGCTGCAATAATATTTCTAGCACATATTTATGGTGTAAGTTTATCTTCAAGCTCGTTAGGCGGAATAATTTTTGCAACGTTTTTAGTTTCACTTACAGTAGCACCAGTTCCATCCTCAGGTGTGGTGACAATGACACCAGCCTTGGCCACAATAGGAGTTCCAGTATCAGGCCTAGGCTTGATACTTGGGATAGACCGTATTCCAGATATGATGCGAAGCTGTGTAAATCTGTTAGGGCAGATTGCTGCTACTATTATTGTAGAGCAGCATATAAAAAATAAAAATCAGTTGAATACCTAAATAAATTATAAATAATCGTATTAATCTTACTTAGATTGTAAAATTGCTCTTTCCCTATTTAAAAAGCCGCGCTATAGAGCGGGCGAATGCCAAATGGGGGGATAGCTCAGTTGGTTAGAGCCACCCGCTCATAACGGGTTGGTCGGGAGTTCAAGTCTCTCTCCCCCTACCACTCATTTATAATTTATACAGTAGTATTGTGAATACTCCAGTCTCAAAAATATGAGCTTTAAAAATTATTTTGATTAAATGTTAAAGCTCTTTCTTTTGGAGAGATTCGACCTCCACCTAATTATATTTGGGTGTATTTCTTTTACAGCTTTCTTTTTAACGACTCTTGCGAAATCCAGGGCGCATGCAGCAGAGATATCTGCTATTGAGAATTTTTCTGTAGCAATGAATTCCTTCTCAAGAAGATGATTTTCAAGAGTTATAAAAAAATTATCTATCTGTTTTAAGCCTCTTGTGGATAGATCTGGTATTTGTTTGTAATTGTGTTTTCCAGGTAACGCACGGTCTTTCATAGCGGGGTTGGCATTTCTTAGGGCGCTTGCAACTGCCATTCCAAACTCATGATCTATCTTGGATTGCCATGATGCTATGACAGCTTTTTCATATGGTGTTATCCCTAAAAGGGGGGGTTCTGGATAAACCTCTTCGAGATAAGTTGCAATGGATGCGTTATCTTTCAAGATTTTGCCATCCTCAAGCTGTAATGCTGGAACAGTGCAATCAGGATTGATCTTGCGAAAATCATCCCCCATCTGTTCATTTGTCATGAGATTAATTTCAACAGTTTTATGAGGTACGTTTTTTTCGGCTAGTAATATCCTCGTTCGTCTCGGGCTTGGAGCAGTTTTGCAATCGTAAAATATAATTGTCATGTTTTCCTTAATACTTTAGACCTGCGATAGGCATGGTAATCATGGTATATATTGTTCTGGGTCACCATCAGGCCCTATATTCATTACATAATATTCTGCAAACTCAATAGTCTGTTTGGCTAATGCAAGATTGTAGTTTAGCTCGGTTACGTTAGCGGCATAGTCACGATTAGCTTTTCCTGAAAGATGATATTTTTTCCATTCTGTATCGAGCGCAATGCGCTCTAATATTACCTGATCATAGGGTTCTATATCTCTCTGCAAGGCAACATAAATGTCACCTTTTTCTTTACCTTTCTGAGGCTTAGCTGCTCTGGCCCAAAAGGAAACGACTATTACATCATCTTTTTTAATATCTTTTACCATATCATTTCGTGTTGCTATATCCCAGTGATTAGGTTTTTTCTTTTTCACGGTAACTCTGTATGCCTGCCCGCTTGGAGCACCTTTTGACTCAACTATTTTAACCCTTTTGTCCGGCCCAAAGGTTTCCCACTGCCCAAAATTAAGACTACTAACTAGAAACGGGAATGATCTTTGGTCCTCTGGATTATTAATTGTATCAGCAGTGGAGACTATATTTGATCCAAACATTGTCAGGGCAAAAGCAAGTATAGTAAGAAATAGTCGGTTTAACATATCATTCCTTTATGGGTTTAAATTTTTAATCAGTTTTTTTAAGCAAGAAGGTTTTCTAGGTATTTAATTTGTGCAGTAATCTCTTTTTTTGCTTCACATTTTTTACATTTAGAGCCAATCTTTCTCAATTTTTTGAAGTGTTTGTTAGCTTCTTTGATATTATTATCTTGGTATTCCAATAAACTTAGCCTGAAGTGAGCATCGTACAGATTTTTTCTTAACCCGGTGGACCTTAAAAGAGTTGCTTTGGCTTCATCTCGTTTTCCAAGTTTTAGTTGAGACATGCCCATCATGTAAATTTGGAAACCTCTATCTTCGCATGTTCGCGTTCCTTCGTTGTCTGCGCCCCTAAAGTCTGAAGAGTTGAGTTGAATCTTCGGTATCACGGGTTGTGACGTGGGAGCTACAACAGCGCCACCTAGTCCGCCCGAGGGTTGCGACGGAACATCAATATCTGTTCCAACATCAGAACGAATAGTGCTGTCTCTCGCACCCTCAACTCCTGATATAAAGTTACGTTCAATTCTTAATGCACAAAAAGCATTTTGTTTAAATTCAATTTCAGCTGTTTCAAAATCCCCTGATCGCCATGCTGACATTGCGGGGTCCGTTTGAATAGTGCCTGTTGTTATTATTTCTTCTATGGAGCCGATGTCCTCACCATGTGCGGGTAAGAAGCTCATTACAGTTAGAGATAAGATTAAGTAAAATTTATTCATTTTTTAACCTGCATTAGATATATTATAAAAGAAAGTTATATAAAATAATTAATCAAATTTGACAGCGCTGTCAAACGCAGTAATTAAATTAATAAGAGCGTGCATTATAAAAATCGATGAATTCCTCATGTGTTTTCATCTTCTTCGCTGCGTGCTTCATAGCATTCTGCATGGAGTCAAGGCTATGCTGAACTTGTTTTAAAGGTAATGAAGAAACAATTGGATCAATACTCTTTGGTATTAGGTTTTGTCCCAAGCAAACGGCTATCCAGCTTGGCTTTGAGAACAACTCGTCTTCATACCTAAATACTCTTCCTGCATCTTTGAATAGTTCCATTTTATTTTTTAAGCTGTCTGGAACACTCATGTTCCTGCAGTAATTCCAAAAGTCACTATCGTTTCGTTCAGTTGCCTTGTAATGTAAAATAATGAAATCACGAACTTGGTAAAACTCTTTTAGCATTTGTTTATTGTATTCATTCCTTACTAGATCTGAAATTTCAGCTGTGGGAAATAAAGTAATAAACTTACTTATTCCTGCTTGAATGAGATAAAGAGATGTAGATTCTAAGGGTTCCAAAAACCCTGCAGACAGACCAATAGAAATACAGTTCTTATTCCATAAACTTTTACGGCAACCTGTCTTAAAGCTTATTTTTCTTGGAGTCCCGATTAGGTTTGTGTCGATTCCATCTAAAAGAACTTCCAGAGCATCATTATCTTTCATAAATTTACTAGAATAAATATGTCCATTACCTGTTCTGCGCTGGGTGGGTATTCGCCATTGCCAGCCAGCAGACTTAGCGGTGGATTTTGTATAAGGTAAAAGCTCACCATTTCGTTCGCTTGCTACCGTTTGAGCGGTATCGCATGGTAACCAGTGGCCCCAGTCGGTGAATGGCGTTTTAAGTGCTTTGCCTGATAGTAAAGCTCGAAATCCTGTACAATCAAAAAAGAAGTCACCTTTTACGGTCCGGTTGTTTTCCAGGCTAAGGCTGAAGATATTTCCAGTTTCTTGGTCTAATTCAACTTTTGTAACTTTGCCTTCCAAACGATTAACTTGTCTTGCTTCTGCATAATTGCGCAAGAATTTAGCGTATTTTGTGGCATCAATATGATATGCATAACGTAGGTGCGATAATAAAGATTTAGGACTTTGTTCAGGCATTGCAAACTTATTATCATTACCGGCAACTGAGCAGATACTGTAATCTTGTAACTTCGCAGCACTGCCTCCTTCTTGAGACCGAAGCCAAAATTGATGGAAATCTACTCCCTGCATGTCCACGCCAATATTACCAAAAGGGTGAAAATAAGTATCGCCAATCTGGCCCCAATTATTAAATTCTATACCAAGTTTAAATGTGCCATCTGTTGCTTTTAAAAACTCTGCTTCATTTATTCCAAGCATTGCATTAAAATTTAACATATCAGGAATCGTTGCTTCCCCGACTCCAACTGTACCAATCTGTTCTGATTCGATTAATGTAATATTTACATTATCAGGGCTTAACATGCTTGATAATGCAGCAGCTGTCATCCACCCAGCAGATCCTCCGCCAACGATAACTATATTTTTAATGTTTTTTTGATTAGATTTTTTCATTCTGATCCCTGAGGTATTTTATTAAGCCTGTCATGTATTTGTTGAGGGGAGGCATTTTATCTGAGGTTAATTTGTTACCTAACTTTATATTTTTTAAAGTTTCTATAAGTTGGGTTTCCTCGACCTTATCAGCTAGTGGGTCATATCTATCAGGTATTCGTCCCATACCCAAGTGTATCTGTGTCCAGTCCTCATTATTAAAAGGCTCAAGGTCATATTGAAGAATAACCCCTCTGCTTTCAAACTGAGTTATTTTTCTTTTGAGTTTGTCATAAATCAATTTTTCAATTTTATTATCAAAGTGCTCTTTTTGTATGATAGTTTGAGTCGATTGCAATGCATTCTCGAATGTCGATGCATGAATGTAATCCTCTTTGAAGCGGCGGTTGTATTCTTTGCCTTCAATTTTCATATCGTGTGAAATTGGTATTAGTTCCAACATTCGCTCAATGTCTTTTTGTAAAAGCATAATTGGAGCTGGCGTTATTGGCGATAATATTGCGGCACTGAGCCCTAATCTAAGGCAATTCTGTTTCCAAGGCTTTTCAGCAAAACCAGTATTAACTATAACTCCCCCAAAGTTATTAGTTGGGTATTCACTATCTAGATCTGTTTTATCGGACACGTCAGTTATACTTAAGGTTTGATGCTTGTCTTGTAAAAATATTTTTGACGTCCAATTATCAAAAGAGCCATGTAGCTCCCTACAAGAGCCAGATATTTGCTTGCTCGGCAAAGTATGCTCTACAGCTTTAAGAGTGCGATTGTTTCCAAGCATACTTAGTTTCTCTTGAATTTTTGAATTACCATCAGTGCAATCAACAAAAAAATCACCACATATAGTTGCCCCAGTCGATAATGTTAGGGATTGTATTACGCCATTAGATTTTTCTGCAGATTTAATAGTTCCTTTTTCAATGTTGATATCAAGGTCGTCTAATTTTTTATTAATAAGTCTGCGCAACTCCCTTGGTTGAAAATGATAACCATATTCGATATTTTTTAATGGGTTTTTTGGGTCTCGGGAAGGATGGGCAAAAACTCCATTTTTAGCCGCACATACTGACATTATGTAAGGGCCAATTTCTGAATGACCCTGAGCTTTAGTGGATATGCGAGTTAAGTAGTGATGAAACATGACGCCCTGTAATACGGGAAGGGGCTGATGTTGGCATTGATACCATGTATTTCTTTCATTCCCCCAGTTATCGTAATGAGTTCCTAGAGAGAAGGACGTATTACTTTGAGTTAAGACTTCAATCTCAGATATACCCAGACGTAGTAAAAAAGCATATGTTGATGCTGATGTGATGTTACCAAAAAATATATCTTTTTCGTGGGCGCAGAGGGTATCTATCAGGGTTAGATTAGTTGTTTTTGGTAATGCCTTGGCGAGAGCTAAAGCTGATAAAGCCCCAGCTAATCCATTTCCGCATATAATAATATTTTTAATGGAAGAATTATTCATTTTTTTTAATTAACTATGCTAGCACCAAATTTTTTCAAATATGAAGCATGGCCCGGTGTTTTGTTGACGGCTATTTTGTTTTCATTTCTTAAATTATCTAATTTTGTTTTAATTGTGTCGTAATCGAAATTATTTGCCCTAGGGTCGTATGAATTTGGCAACAGATTTTGGCCAGCCATCACTGCCAACCAACTGGGGGGGTGAAATACACCGTGCTCATATCTGGTTAGATAACCTCTGTTTAACCATGCTTGAAGTTTATCTTCTAAGCTCGAGGGTAACATCATATTACGAAAAAACTTCCACATCTCACTATCATCGCGCTGCGTTGCTACATAGTGCAGAAGCAAGAAATCACGAACTCTATCAAAGTTTAAGTCCATTCGGCGGTTATATTCCTGAATATCGCTTTTATGAAAGGATTTATCGGGAAACAGCTCTATTAATGCAGTTATGCCCTCTTGTATTAAATGTATTGACGTAGACTCCAAGGGTTCCATAAACCCTCCAGACAAACCAATAGCCACCACATTCTTTTTCCATAATTTTTTTCTTTTACCTGTTTTGAAGTACAGCTGTTTTGGTTCTGTTAATGGATCGCCTTCTAGAGTGTTCAGAAGCTTATGTGCTGCTTCATCATCTGAAATATATTTATCCCAATAAACATACCCATTTCCAGTTCTATGCTGAAGTGGTATTCGCCACTGCCAACCTGCTTTTCTTGCTGTTGCTCTTGTGTAAGGTAAGCTTGGTCCTTTCTGCTCACACTGAACAGCAACCGCTCTGTTGCACGGAAGCCAATTGCTCCAGTCCTCATAACCTGTCTTAAGTTTTTGTTCGATTAGTAAGCCCCTAAATCCTGAACAATCAATAAACAAGTCTGACTCTATATTTGTACCATCTTCAAGAAGAATAGCATTAATGTTACCGCTCTCGCTATCTTGAAAGACCTCTGTAACAAGACCTTCCGTTCTTTTAACTTTTCTGTCTTCAGAATACTGTCTCAAGAATTTGGCATATAAGCCAGAGTCAAATTGGTATGCGTATCCGTAGTTAGAACCAATTTTGTTGATATCACCGTGCGGATGTTGAAATTTACCAGATTCGGCTGCTAGTACTGGAAATGAGTGGTCGCAAAGTCTTGACTTGTGCCCTTTCTGCAACAGTCTTAGCCAAAAATGATGGTATTCAATATTATGGATGGGCATTCCGTAGTCACCAAAAGGGTGAAGATATTTATCTCCTAATTTACCCCAATCGCAAAATTCTATTCCTAATTTAAACGTAGCGCGCGTGGCAAGCATAAATTCTTTTTCATTTATACCTAAAGAATTATTAAAGTATCTGATGTGTGGAAGAGTGGCTTCTCCAACCCCTACTGTGCCTATTTTATCCGATTCTACAAGCTCTATGGATATTCCTAAGTCACTGAATTTATTAGATAAACCTGCTGCGGTCATCCACCCAGCCGTGCCGCCGCCAACGATACAAATTTTTTTAATTTTCAAAACATTTGCTCCTTTTTCTTGGCTTTTGATGGACTGCATGAATATATATTACGCGGATTTAAAATTATATAGGCAATCTTTTACTCTCCATTTACAACGTGCCAAATGAGCGCATTAAAAATAAATCCTGCACAAGAATGAATTGCAAAGATGTGACATCATACAGCAATTATAATTTAACGAAAGTTAATTGACAGCGCTGTCAAATTCGGCTTTATTAAAAACAAAGTTATTGTATTTAACTAAATAAATACTTCATAAAGAAGTGTGCCGCTAGGCAAAAAGGGAGAAAATAGTGAATTCTAATATCAATACGTCAGTAGAACGTTTAAATAAGCTAGCGTTGTTGGGTACAACAGCATTGGTTGCGAGCTTTGGTTTAATGTCACCTGCATATGCACAGGAAAATACAGCCTCTGCAGAGGAAACATATGTAGAAGAAGAAGGCGAAGTAGTAACCACTGGTATTCGTCAAGCTATTAAGACTGCAAGAGACCTCAAAAGAAATGCGGACACAGCGGTTGACTCTATTACGGCTTCCGACGTCGGCGCTCTTCCTGACTTATCAGTTGCTGAAGCACTAGCTCGGGTTCCTGGAGTAGTTGTTCAACGCTTCGGTCTTGGCGGCAGCCAGGGTGACTTCCCATCACCTGAAGGCGGAGGCAACCTTATCCGTGGTCTTACTTTAGTACGTTCCGAATTTAATGGTAGAGATGCTTTTTCAGCAAATGGCGGCCGGTCTTTAGATTTCGGTACTGTTCCTCCAGAATTAATTGGCGCTGTTGATGTTTATAAGAACGCTTCAGCTGACCTTATCCAAGGCGGTATTGGCGGTACGATTAACCTGCGTTCACTTGAGCCATTTGATAAAACAGGGTCCTTTCTTTCTGCATCAATAGATGGCACTTATACCGACCTTCGTAATGAGTGGAGCCCAGACTACAGTGTTATAGCAAGTAATCGCTGGGACAGCACAAATGGCGAGTTTGGTTTACTTGCATCATTCTCATCATCTGAATTACAGTCTGACTTACATGGTTTCCAAGTGGGACAACTTCTTCCAATTCCTGTTGCTCAAGGTTCAAGTGAACTAATAGGTGTTCCTGGTGGTTTCCAGCTTCGTACAAACGAGGTTGATAGAGGCCGTGACAGTTATTACGTGGCCGGTCAGTGGCAAAATAACGACGGAACTTTTAAAGCTACAGCTAAATTTGCGCGTATCGAGAATAGTGTAGACCAGGACGAGAGAACATTAGAGTTTTTCCCAGACGGAGAAAGCTTTTTTCCAGGAAACCCTCCAGGTAACTTAACCAACATAGCCCCTGGGTTTACAACAACTCCTTTCTCTGCTGAAGTACCATCATGTAACGGCGCAAATGATCCAAACTTTGTATGTGAAAATACATATAATATCACTGGACTTTATGAAACGGGTGTAATTTCTAACAACTTACGTGATTGGACTGGTGCTAATGGAGCCAATTTCACCAACTTAGCAATTCACCAGAAAGACCGTTCAGTAACAGATGATATGTCTTTGAATATCAAATGGCAGCCTTCTGATAGACTGTTCATAAATATTGATGCTCACAAGACAACAGCTGAATTTACAAAAGAGCGTCTTTGGGGCGGTACACGTTTCTTCTCTGATTTTACAATAAATCCAGATTTAGATAATCCTCAGGTAGAGCTTATAGGCGCTGCTAGTAACCCATATTTGACAAGAACAGGTGGTCAGCCATCAGCAACGGATGCTCTGAACGACCCTAGAAATGCTTACCTTCTTTTCTCAGCCGATGAGTTCAATAATAATGAAGGTGACATGTATGCTGTCAAAGCCGACGTTGAGTATGAATTTGACGGCGACGGGTGGTTTGACTCTATTGAATTTGGCGCTCGAATTGCTGAACGAGACCAGACAAACCGTTCAGCGGGTCTAAACTGGGCGTCTGTTGCAGCTCCTTGGGCTGGCGGCTATATGCCAATGGCTGATTTATCTAATGGTGGATATGAGGAAGTAGACTTCACTGATTTCTTCCGCGGCGACACAGTTGTAGGTGCTAACACTTCTGTACTGTTCGTAGACAGAGCTTTGCTGCAAAATTATGATGCGTGGGTCTCATCGCTTCAAGGCGAACCATTACTTGGTTCCGGAGTAAATGGAGCTGGTAATCCTCAAATTGGTGATTGGCAGCCTCTTCGTATTAACGGTGTCGTTGATTATGATAACCGCGGCCTAATCGGATCAATCCAAGAGAAAACTCAGGATCTCTACGCAAAATTAGATTTTGGTAATGAATTTGATAATGGAATGTCAATTGATGGTAACGTGGGTATTCGCTATACTACAACAGATGTTCAGGGTACAGGCGGTGTTGATTACATAAATATCACAGGTGCTAATGAAGCAATTTTTGCTCCTGGAACTGTTGCTTATTTTGATCAAGCGGATACATCGTTTGACGGTGAGTTTAATACCACTGATTACTGGCTTCCATCTTTTAACGCTAAATGGAACTTAAACGATGAAGCCTTAATTCGTTTTGGAGTGAGTAAAGCTATTACACGTCCAAATGTTTCTCAGCTAAGAGCAGACCAGGTTGCAGTTGCTAACCTAGGTTATGATGTGGACGACTCTGTAGTTCCTGGCATTATACAAGCCATCACACCACAGCAGATTAGTATCTATGGTGGTAACCCGGATCTTGATGCTATTACATCATGGAATTTTGATGTGTCATATGAGCATTACTTCGGTGATGATAACTCATTTACGCTCTCATTATTTAAGAAGAACATCAAAAACAATATAGTCTATGCTTCGCAAACTATCGGTACTGAAACACTTGATGGTGTGGAAGTTCCAGTTGTATTTAATGGTGATTTAAACCAGGACGAAGCTGAAATTCAAGGTTTTGAGGTTGCTTATACTCAGTTCTTTGACGAGCTACCTGGCTTATTTTCAAATTTAGGTTTACAGGCTAACTATACATATATTGAAGCTAAAACTAATCCGCCAGCAGCAATTGCTGATGCGAATAATGACGGTATTCCTGATTCATTCGAAAGAATATATCGCTTTGGCGTTCAGGACTTCTTGGGCCTCTCTGATCATTCAGCTAACTTGATTGGTATCTACCAAGATGAGCAGTTTGAATTCAGACTCGCATATAACTGGAGGTCGGAATATTTGAGCTCATATCGTGACTATGTAACTGGCGCTCCTATCATTCAAGAAGAAAGAGGCTATCTTGATGCATCTGCAAAGTATGACTTTAATGATAACTTGCAGTTCCGTGTACAGGTTGCCAATATTCTAGATACAAAAGCTAAGGCGTCGCAGCAAATTTCTGCTGATGGCCAACGTTTTGGAAGAACTAGCTTTGTTGGAGATCGACGTATTAGAGTTGGTCTAAGATACCAGTTCTAAAATATAAAATTAAAATGAATAATGGAGGGCTTGTCCCTCCATTTTTTTTGTGAAATTTTGCGAATAAAATACTGGCGATGAAAAATGTATAAACAAATCATGTGCTATTGATGATTAATATCATACCAGTTTGATTAAAAATTGTTAAAAAATGATCAGATATCTGCTTTACAATGCTGATCAATGTATTCTTGATGTGTTGGCAATGTATCCAAGCAAGCTGCCCAAGTTTTATGAATTTCAGACATACGCTTATCTAATTCAGCATCAGGCATTATATTAGCATTTGGATGAAACCTTTGTGGATGCATATTTTGACCATGCATAACTGCAAACCAGCTTGCATCACCGAAGAGTTCATTATCGTGGCGATAGAGCCTCGCGTTTTCCAAGTAAATACCCATCCTATCTTTAAGAGTTTTAGGTATCTCCATATTCCTACAATAGTTCCAAAATGGAGTATCATCTCTTTCTGTGGCTTTATAATGCAGTATTAAAAAATCCCTGACCTGCTCGTATTCTAGTAAAGTTCTTTCATTGTAATAATTTGTATCTGCTTCATTGAAGTGTTTATCAGGAAAATTCGTCATTAAACGCGCTATTGCTGTTTGGATAAGGTGTATTGATGTAGATTCGAGGGGTTCCAAGAAGCCAGCAGCTAAACCCAACGAAATAACGTTTTTATTCCATGTTTTTTTTCTTATCCCAGTTTTAAATCTTAACTGCTTATGAGTACCAATTGGTGTACTATCCATACCATCGTGCAGAGTTTTTAACGCCTGATCATCTGAAATATAATCGTTACAATAGACATGTCCATTTCCCGTTCGTGATTGCAAAGGTATGCGCCATTGCCAACCTGCGTCTTTAGCAGTAGCTCTTGTGTATGGTATTGGATCTCCAATTTTCTCACTCGCCTGCGCAACAGCGCTATTGCAGGGTAAATAATTAGACCAGTCATTATATCCAGTTTTTAACGCTTGCTCAATTAAAAGTCCCCTGAATCCTGAACAATCAAAAAATAAATCCCCTTTTACAATTTGACCACTTTCTAATTGAACACTTTCGATAAACCCATTCTCTGGGTTTTGAAGGGTTTTTACAATTTTGCCTTCAGTACGTTTAACCCCATTTTTTTCTGAGAATTCTCGCATGTACCTAGCATAAAGTGTTGCATCAAAATGAAAGGCATAATCGATAGTGCTGAGTGGTGATTTTTTTATATTCTGTGGTCTATGAAATTTACCTGCTTTAGCTGCCATAATTTGTAAATTATATTCATCGACCGGTATACCACTTCCCATTTGTTTTTGTCTCAACCAATAATGATGGAAACGCAAACCTCCCATTGGCACGCCGTACGGTCCAAAAGGATGGATATAGCTTTTTCCGAGTTTATCCCAGTTAATGAATTCAATACCTAATTTAAAAGTTGCATTAGTTTTCTTTACGAAATCATCTTCAGGTAAACCTAGCAATTGATTGAAAAATCTTAAATGTGGTATTGTTGCTTCGCCCACTCCCACTGTCCCAATGCTATCAGATTCAATCAGATTTATTTTAATCTCCGGGTGGTTTAGTAGTCGTGATACAGCTGCTGCTGTCATCCATCCTGCTGTTCCGCCACCTACAATGACTATATTTTTAATATTTGATTCAGGAAGCATATAATATTGTTCTATTTAATTTTATTGGAGCTCAAGTTACCATACTTTATAAATGATTTATATAAAATGGCAGAGTATTTTTTGCGATATATTGTCTTTGTATGTATCAAGAATAATTTGATAGCACTCTGTTTACAGCATTCTTCCACCCATCAAGAGAAATTCTTCGATCCTCACTGCTCATTTTAGGGCTATACTTTTTACTAATTTTCATGTGTTTTTTAATGTCATCTAGCGACTTATAAGTACCAGCTTGGAGCCCTACTAAATAAGCAGCACCTAATGCTGTTGTTTCTTTCGAGGAAGGGCATTCTATCGGCATATTAAGTATATCTGACAGGTATTGAACCATCCATTGGTTTTCTATCATACCACCGTCAACCTTCATTGAATTAAGTATAATGCCATCCTCTGACATTGCTCTTACTAGGTCGTGTGTCTGATAACATGTTGATTCAATTGCGGCTCTAGCAATATCTTCCCTACCTGTATCTCTTGTAATGCCAAATAATGCACCGCGTGCGCCGGGGTCCCAGTAGGGCGCGCCTAATCCAGTAAAGGCAGGCACAAGGTATACACCTCTATTGGAATTATGTTTATTACAAAGTTGTTCTACATCTGCAGCTTTTCTGATGATTTTAATTCCATCCCTTAACCACTGTACGGCAGCTCCAGCGATAAATATTGAACCCTCTAAGGCATAAGTAACTTCTCCATTTATTCTGTAGCAGACTGTTGAAATTAGATTATTTTTTGACTTAACACATTCATCACCCGTATTAAGTACTACAAAACAGCCAGTTCCATAAGTACCTTTTATATCCCCCCTACCGAAACAATTTTGTCCAACGGCTGCTGCTTGCTGATCACCGATAACACTCAGAATTGGAATTGTTTCACCTAGTAAAGAGATATCAATACTACCAAAATTATCTGCAGAGTTTTTTACTTCAGGTAGAACAGATATCGGCACTTTGAATAATTTGAGTAAGTCCTCATCCCATGTTTGATTGTGTATATTAAACAAGTTGGTTCGGCTTGCATTAGTAGCATCAGTGTAGTGCGATTTACCATTCGTTAAGCGCCAGATTAAAAAAGTATCAATCGTTCCAAAGGCAAGTTCACCTTTGACGGCTTTGTCTCTTGCTCCTTCAATATTATCCAATATCCAAGAAATTTTAGTACTGCTAAAGTAAGGGTCAATAAGGAGACCTGTTTTTGAGCTCAACTCTTTATCAGAATAATTAAGCTTGATTTCTTCACAGGTTTTGGCCGTTCTACGATCTTGCCAAACAATAGCATTGTAAATTGGCTTTCCTGTACGTCTATCCCAAATGACTGTTGTTTCACGTTGGTTAGTAATACCCAAGCCAGTAATCTCATAGGAATTTTCTTTAACGAACTCATAAGCGGATTTTAATGTACTCAGAGTGCTATTCCAAATATCTTCTGGATCGTGTTCAACCCATCCATCTTTGGGGTAGTGTTGAGGAAATTCTTTTTGTGCAACATGTAGAGTTTCACCTGATGATGAAAATACTAAAGTGCGTGAGCTTGTTGTACCTTGGTCTATAGAGATTATTACCTTATCCATAGATCAATTTAAACTCTTTAGGTTGATATCGTCAAACTTTAAATGGCCAATTCCTTTTGTTCTAATTTACATAAGATAATAAATCGAATTAGTTCAAAATGAAATGGATTGTTTACATAACGCACTGAAGTAAATTATATCTAATATATGGAAACCTTGATTGAATCGCCATTGCAAATACTAGTTACTTATATAGCCTTAACTTTGATCATACAGTTAAGATATTTTCTAATTGTTGGCCCATTACACTGGATGCTATGGAGCAGTAAGCTTTATTTTAAAAATGCCTTAAAATTATCGAAAGCATCCCCTAACCCTAAAACTATAAAGCATGAGATTAAACTTTCTTTGATTAGTTCTTTTATTTATGCCGCCCCTACCGCAGTAGTTTTAGAGCTATGGAAAGAAGGAAGCACTGCTATCTATTCTACTGCTCCCGCAGACATTATTGGTTGGCTTTGGGTTGCTCTAAGTATGATAATTTACTTACTCGTTCAAGATGCATGGTTCTTTTGGACACACAGGTTAATGCACACCCGTAAGTTTTTTAAATGGACACATGCTGGGCATCATAAATCTATACAGCCTACACCATGGGCTAGTTTTTCTTTCGACCCGTTGGAGGCTCTCAGTTCTGCTTGGCTCTTACCTGTATTGGCACTGATTATTCCAATTCATATATACGCAGCCCTAGCATTACTGATGATTATGACGGTAAATGCTATTTTTAACCATGCCGGGTGGGAAATATACCCCCAAAATTGGCTTGATGGCTGGTGGGGTAAAAACATCATAACTGCTAGCCACCACAATCTTCATCATACTAATTTTAAGGGTAATTATGGCCTTTATTTTAGGTTCTGGGATAAGCTTTGTGGTACAGATGTCGGCTTGTTTAAAAGGTAGAATATTTATACATTCAAGTTTTTAAGAATTGTTTTTGAGTCTCTCTAGCTCATCTCTTAATTCAGCGGCTTTTTCAAATTCTAAATTCTCTGCTGCCTTGAACATCTGTTTTTCAATATCAGCCATCACGGTTATAATGTTATTCCCTCCTTTGAAGTGAGATGAATTTCCTGAACTTTCAATATATTTCTTTTTTATTTGCCCTGTCGGAGTAAATCGATTTGCTTCATCCTTAATTCTCTGTGCATCCTGACTATCCCCAACTGTGTCAGCAACTCCGCGGAGCACAGTTTTAGGGGTAATATTATTTAACTCATTATGCTCTACTTGTCTGGCTCTGCGTCTGTCCGTTTCATCAATAGCCCTCTGCATTGACCCGGTGATGCGATCGCCATAAAGAACTACTTTGGCTTCACTATTTCTAGCTGCCCTACCTATGGTTTGAACTAATGATGTTTCGCTTCTGAGAAAACCCTCCTTGTCTGCATCTAAAATACCAACGAAAGCACATTCGGGTATATCTAAGCCCTCTCTGAGTAAATTAATACCAACCAAAACATCGAACTTTCCCAAGCGTAGATCCCTTATTATTTCTATTCGTTCAAGTGTATCTATATCGCTGTGCATATAGCGGACACGAATGGCTTGATCATGCATATAATCAGTCAGATCTTCTGCCATTCTCTTTGTTAACGTTGTTATTAAAGACCTAAATCCTCTACCTGCAACTTCTTTAACCTCATGAATAACATCATCTACTTGGCTAGCCCCATTGGTCGACACTGGTCTAATTTCAACTGGTGGATCAATCAACCCTGTAGGCCGTATCACTTGCTCAGTAAATATTCCCTGAGTTCGTTGCATTTCCCATTTTCCTGGTGTGGCAGATACATGAACAGTTTGTGGGCGCATAGCTTCCCATTCTTCAAACTTCAAAGGCCGGTTGTCTACACAGCTAGGCAATCGGAAGCCATGTTCAGAAAGAGTTGATTTCCGGCTAAAGTCACCTTTACTCATTGCTCCTATTTGGGGAACAGTCACATGACTTTCATCAGTAAAAAGAATAGCATTTTCGGGTAAGTACTCGAACAGGGTAGGGGGAGGTTCACCAGGAGCTCGTCCTGTAAGGTAACGAGAATAGTTTTCTATCCCTGTACAGAAACCCTGTGCCGCTATCATTTCTAAATCAAACTCAGTTCTCTGTGCTATCCTCTGTGCTTCAAGTAATTTTTTGTTACTGTTATAGAATTCCAAACGGTTTTTTAATTCGCTTTTGATACCTTTCATGGCTGATTGAACAGTAGGCTTTGGGGTTACGTAGTGTGAGTTTGCATAAATCCTGACATTTTCTATTTTTTTACTACTTCTACCCGTCAATGGATCAAAAACAGTAATAGAGTCGATTTCATCTCCAAAAAAATCAAATCTCCAAGCAGTATCATCATAATGAGCAGGAAATAATTCAATTGTATCACCTCGAACACGAAAGGACCCTCTTTGAAATGCCAAATCATTTCTTTGATATTGTAATTGAACTAGCTGGGCGATGAAGTCCCTGGAGTTAATTTCCTGACCATTCGAAATATCTATAGTCATTTCAGTGTATGTTTCAACAGAACCAATACCATAGATGCAGGATACAGATGCGATTATTATACAGTCATCACGTTCAAGTATGGCCCTCGTCGCAGCATGCCTCATTCTATCAATTTGTTCATTAAGAGAACTATCTTTTTCAATAAATGTGTCTGTTCTTGGTACATAAGCTTCTGGTTGATAGTAATCGTAGTAGGATACAAAGTACTCGACAGCATTATCTGGAAAAAAGCTTTTAAATTCAGAATATAATTGGGCTGCAAGTGTTTTGTTAGGAGCCATAATTAATGCAGGGCGCTGCTGTTTTTCTATTATTTTGGCCATTGTAAATGTTTTTCCAGACCCTGTTACCCCTAATAATACTTGATCCCTGCTTAATTGATCAAGTCCTTGGCTGAGTTCTTCTATGGCTGCGGGTTGATCCCCTGCTGGTTCGAAATCACTTACTAATCTGAACTTCTTACCGCCTTCAGACTTCAAAGGTCTCTCTGGTCGATGAGGTTGCCACTCTATCGATCCATTGATTTTCTTTTTTGCTATAAGTTCTGACATTTAACTAGAATAGTCCTAAAAATTTCTAATACAAGTTATCGTAATGGATTTAATCTGACGGGTTTGAAGCTTTTTCTATGAATGGGCGATGAGCCCAGTAACGAAAGTTTTTGTAAGTGAAGTTTTGTTGGATAACCTTTATGTGCTTCAAATTCATAGCCAGGAAATCTATTTTCTGCCTCAAGCATTAGTTTGTCTCTTGTGACCTTGGCTATTATTGATGCAGCAGCAATTGATAAACTCAAACTATCTCCCTTAATTATACATTCAGTTTTTAACGGTAAAATTGGAGCTTTATTTCCATCAATTAGTGCTACGTCAGGTAATGTAGTCAAATTCAATATAGCTCTTTTCATAGCTGAGAGACTAGCCTGGAGTATATTTAGTCTATCTATTTCTTCTGGTTCCGCAATACCAATTCCGAAAATAGAGGTTCGCGCTATGTCTAGGAATAAACTTTCACGTTTATTTGAATTTAAAACTTTACTGTCGTTTAACCCTAAAGGGTAGTCGGATGGATTTAATATGACTGCTGCAGCAACTACGGGTCCAGCAAGTGGTCCTCTCCCAGCTTCATCCACTCCGCATACAATTCCTTTATATGCAGTTTCAAATAAAAAATCTGGAAATTTTTTTTTCAATCTCACCACACCCTTGATCTATTAATTTAAATTATTTTTTATCTATTGCCACTAAAGTCATAAGAGGCAAATAAGTAAATATGATTTGCGTAGTTATTCCAACATTAAACTGTATTGGGCAGATATCCACTTTGTTACCAAAGTTAAAAGTATTTAACCGTATTGTGGTAGCTGATGGAGGATCCACAGATGGAACTATGCAATACGCTGCCAAAAATTCAATAGTTGCTTTAGGAGCAAATGGAAGGGGGAGTCAACTTGCATTAGGTGCAAAATACAATTGCGGGGCGCAGTGGTATTTTTTTATCCATGCAGATAATGAGCTACCTGCTGATATAAATAATATTGTTATTGAGCAAATTGCAAAATACCCAACCTCTGCGGGTTATTTAAAGTTTAAGGCTAAGTCTAACAGTTTTCCGGCCAGAATATTGAATACATTAGTAACAATTAGGTGCTTTTTATTTGGTTTGCCTTATGGCGACCAAGGGTTGCTGATATCAAAAAATATGTATGATGATTGTGGAGGTTATCCTCCTCAAATATTATTTGAGGACGTTGCGCTGATAGAGGAAATAAAGAAGCGCTATGGAAGGAGGGCTCTAAGACCTATGAGTGGGTATATGTTAATCGATATAACAAAGCACGAACGTGATGGTATTTTTAGACGCGGCTTTAAGAATTTAGCTCTTCTTTTGGCATATAAAAGGGGTGTTTCAGTAAAAAAATTAGCAGAAACATATCTCAATCATAAATGAAACCACGTGTTTATATTTTATCAAGGGCTCCTATTCTTGGATTAGCTAAAACTAGGTTGGCATCTGATATAGGTAAAGTGCACGCGCATAGAATTTATAAAGGTATGATCGCAAAAGTAATTAAAAGGACTCATGATCCAAGGTGGGAAGTCATCATTTCTGGAACACCTTCAAAAAGTTTAGGTGAAGTAATTGAATGGCAAGGTATAAGGCAAGTTTCACAAGCCAGAGGTACTTTATCGGATAAGCTTAATAAGATTTTTAGAAAAAAAGGTCCAATAGTTGTAATTGGAACTGATTGCCCTCAGTTAAATCAAAAAGATATAGCTGCAGCATTTAAGGCTCTGAAGTCTTATGATACTGTTCTTGGCCCCGCTGAAGACGGTGGTTTCTGGTTAATTGGTATGAATGCGCCATTAAAAAAAGATATATTTAGAAATGTTAGGTGGTCACATAAATATACTCTTAGTGATATTTTATTAAATATAGAGGGTTCTATTTTTCATCTAAGGAAATTAACTGATATTGATGATTTGAATTCTTTGTTATCGGTCAAAGAAAACTCTTAAATATAAAAGTTAATAGGAATATCTAGTGTTTATAATGGGTAGTTTCTCTGAAATTAACTAATGCATCATTCTTGCTAAATGATGCAGAAAGCATATCTACTATTAGTGGTGTTATTAATAAAGGGTTTGGAACTTCCTCTGGATTTTCTCCTGGCATAGCTTTTGCTCGCATTGCTGTTCTCATTGCGCCTGGATTTAATAAGTTAACCTTCAAGTCAGTAATTTCTACTTCTTTTGCATAGCATGAGACAAAAGCTTCTAAAGCCGCTTTTGATGCAGCGTATGCTCCCCAATATGCAGGATGGCTTTTTGCAACACTTGATGTAAGAAATAATGCCCTTCCTGATTTTGATGCTTTAAGTAGGGTATCTAGTGAGCGAATTAGCCTGTAGTTTGATGTCAAATTTACGGCTATTATTTCATCCCACTTTTTAGGTACTGTATGCGATGCCAAAGTTATTTCACCCAGAGTCCCAGCATTAGCGAGCAATCCATCTAGCTTACCCCATCGATCATGAATAACCTTTCCAAGCTGATCTATGCCATCAAGGTTTTTTAAATCCATTGGAACAAGTGTACATTCTCCCCCAAAAGATTGAATTGCATCATCAAGATCTTCTAAACCACCCTGCGTTCTTGCAGTTGCTATAACGTGTGAGCCAGCTTTTGCTAAAGCTATTGCTGATTGATATCCAATGCCGCGTGATGCACCTGTCACAAGCGTAACCCGACCTTTCAAAGTCTGACTGCTCATATTTTTAAGCAACCTCAACTAAAAATGAAAGTTGATTGGTTGCATCTAAAAGCTTACGGTCACGGTCAATTAGAGGTGTTGGATAATCACCTGTAAAACAATGGTCAGTATATTGAGGAGCATTTAGTTCTCTAAATTTCTCCCCCATTGCCCAATAAAGACCTTCAACGGATAAAAATCCGAGACTATCTACCTCTAGCATTTCTGTCATGGCTTGAAGGGAATAGTTGGCTGCTATAAGTTTCTCTTTTGTTGGCATATCAATGCCATAATGATCTGGGTGTTTAATAGGTGGAGAAGCTGACCTAAAATGCACCTCTTTTGCTCCAGCAGCTTTAATCATACGAACAATTTTAGTTGATGTGGTGCCCCTTACAATTGAGTCGTCAACAAGTAAAACACGTTTTCCATCAATCATAGCTCGATTTGCGGAATGCTTCAAACGTACTCCCATATCTCTAATCTGCTGTGTGGGTTGAATAAAAGTTCGACCAACATAATGATTACGAATAATTCCTAGTTCAAATGGAATTCCTGTTTCCTGAGAAAAGCCTAGTGCAGCCGGTACTCCACTATCTGGAACAGGAATTATTACATCAACATCTGCTGGGGCTTCCCTTGCTAATTTTTTCCCCATTCGTTTTCTAACATCATAAACGCTTTTTCCATTTACCACGCTGTCAGGACGTGCGAAATAAACAAATTCAAATATACATGGCCTTGGCTCGCTCTTTGGAAATGCCCTAAAAGAACGAATTCCGTCAGAGTTTATTGCCACAACTTCTCCTGGCTCAACTTCTCTGACAAATTCAGCTGATATCATATCTAGTGCTACGGTCTCAGAGGCCAAGACATAGCTATCACCAAGCCTTCCAATAAGAAGTGGGCGTATTCCGAGTCTATCTCTTGCGCCAACTAAAGTGTTTTTAGTCATGCCTACGAAAGCATAACCTCCTTCAACTTGCCGGATTGCAGAAATAAAGCGGTCTATGAACTCTCCACTTTTACCCCGCGCAATCAGATGAAGTACCACCTCTGTATCGGATGTACTTTGAAATAATGCTCCTGCTTCGTTGAGTTGGTCTCTTATAGTATAGGCATTTGTGATATGACCATTGTGGGCTAATGCAAATCCTCCTGAATGAAATTCTGCATACAAAGGTTGAACGTTTCTGAGCGTCCGTTGACCACCGGCTGTAGAGTAGCGATTATGACCAATAGATATAAAACCAGGTAAACGACTTGAAGGGTCATCGCCTGTGAAATTGTCACCAACTAGCCCAAAGTGTCGTTCCGTGTGAAAAGTGTCCCCATCGCTCGTCGCAATTCCGCAAGCTTCTTGTCCTCGGTGTTGGAGCGCATGAAGTCCGAGCGCAGTCATAGAGGCAGCGTTATCGATTCCAAAGATCCCAAAGACGCCGCATTCTTCCTTTATCTTATCTTCATCAGGGTCAAAAGTGCAGTGTGGGTCTTCACTAGAATTAACCATCATTTATTTTCCTTAAATAAATCATCAAGCTTACTTTTTTTTACTTGCTCAGCATATGAACGCATTTTTGCAAAAGGCAAGGTTTGAATCTTATTACTTATTAAATTAAGTAGAGGGTAAATAGTTGAATTCTTATAAATATTGGGCAGTTTAATTTCCGTTGCATCCAATTGCTCTTTCATGAACTTTGGCATCTTTTTCATTATCTCTTCGGTTATGGTTTCAGGGTTTTTATTCATGAAATTTCTAAAGTTTTTTGCATCTTGTGATGCTCTGTATTGAGACGTGAGTAACATTACACCGAGAGACGCTATGATAAAACCTCTTAAGAGGCCAAAAAATGCCCCGAGAACGTTATCCATTATGCCAGCATCTTTTCCGGTTAATGAATTTAATGTTTTTCTTAGAATAAAAAACAAAATTCCATATGTAAGAGAGAAGGTTCCAATACCAATGAGAATGTTTGCTAGCCATATCGGAGAAATTAACTCTTGAACCGCGTAACCGAAGCTTCCGTAAATTACAAAAGTTGTGAAAGCAGCAATTAGTAGAGATAGGATAGAGGCTAGCTCACGTTTAAGGCCTCGCTTAAATGCAAGTAAACTTGATATCAGTAAGATTAACAAAACAACTATATCAAAGCTGTTGTAATGCCATACCCCAATGTTCATAAGTAATTTCCACTATTTAAGCGGCTTTTATACCCATTCCCCAAGCAGAATCATCTTCTAGGCCGCGTTCTGCACTTATCTCTACACGGCTTATTAAATCAGGCAAAGCCTTGATTGTAACGATTGGCATTATTGAGGTAAGATTTTTTTCTAATTTTTTTGGAATATTTGATGTAATTGCAGTTTGAAAGCCAAGTTTAGATGCTTCTTTCAATCTCGCTTCTGTACGCCCAACCGGTCTTACATCGCCTGAGAGGCTTATTTCACCAAAAACTACGCTATCTTTCGGCAAGGGTACATCGAAAGCTGAGGAGGCAATAGCTGCTGCAACAGCAAGATCTGCGGCAGGTTCATTTATTCTTAACCCCCCAGCAACATTTAAATAAACATCTTTGTTAGCAAAACTCACACCACAGCGTGCTTCAAGTACAGCTAATACCATTGCTAAGCGACCATTATCCCATCCAACAACTGCCCTTCGTGGCGTGCCAAAAGCTGCTGGAGCTACTAGGGCTTGGATTTCTGTAAGAACAGGTCTTGTGCCCTCTAAGCCAGCAAAGATAGAGGTCCCGGTGGAAGCTGCGCCGCGACCATCCAAAAATAATGCAGAAGGATTTGCGACTTCTGAAAGACCGTTCTCTCGCATTTCAAAGACGCCTATTTCGTCGGTGGGTCCAAATCTGTTTTTATGTGCTCTTAATATTCTAAATTGATGAGCCCTATCACCCTCGAAATAAAGCACTGCATCAACCATGTGTTCCACCACTCTGGGCCCAGCAATTTGTCCATCCTTTGTTACATGACCAACCAAGATAACACATGCACCGCGTTTCTTAGCAAACCTGGTTAATTCTTGGGCGCAGGCCCTTACTTGAGTTACAGTCCCCGGTGCAGCGCTAATCTGATCAGTCCAAAGGGTTTGTATAGAGTCAATTATAATAATATCTGGTTTTTCAATCATTAGTCCATCTAATATAGGGCCAAGTGAAGTCTCTGATGCAAGTGACACAGACGCATTTTTAAAGCCAAGACGTTTAGCTCGCCTCCTGACTTGATCTACACTTTCTTCTCCTGATATATATGCTGTTTTAAATCCTGATTGAGCTGTTTTTCCAGCCGCCTGAAGTAAAAGTGTAGATTTACCTATACCTGGGTCTCCGCCAACTAATATAGCCGAACCTGGAACAAGGCCGCCTCCTGTAACTCTATCAAGTTCTGAAATTCCTGACTTTAGGCGAGGTACATCAACGCTTTCACCATTAAGACTTACAAAATCTATATTTCTTTTATTTTTACTTTTTGGCCGCATGTGTTGTGTGGTTGCTTCCTCGAATAATGTATTCCACTCACCGCAGCTATCACACCTCCCTGCCCACTTGGTATGAACTGATCCGCATGATTGGCATATAAAACAAGAACTAGGCTTAGGCATATTTGTTTCCATTTTTTTTTAAATAACCCTAATATTTTGAAAAAGTCAATAAATGTTTATGCTTTGTTCTCTTTTAAATATGTAGTATTTTTATTAAATTGCGTATTTAAAATAAGCTTTAAGTACGCAATTTATGATTAATTTTATAATTAATGTACATTTTGCGTATTTTGTGATTGCAAAAATGATGTTTTGACTGCACGTACATACCAAGATAATTTTAATCGATGGTGAAAAGTAAATGGATTCTATAGAATATGACGTACTGGTAGTTGGTTCTGGTGCGGGAGCACTAACTGCAGCAATAACAGCGCATGACAACGGTGGTGCCGTTTTAGTTATTGAAAAGTCTGACATGTACGGCGGCACATCAGCCACCTCGGGTGGAGGTATATGGATACCGTGCAATCATCTCATGGCAGAACATGGGGAGACTGACTCCCCGGAAGCTGCCTTAGAGTATTTAAAAGCATGTGTAGGAGATAAGGTTTCTGATAGTCGATTGAAGTCTTACGTTCAGAATGCCCCTAAAATGCTTAAAGATATGGAAGACAATTCAGATGTAAAGTTTGTTTCAACCCCCTATGCTGATTACCTTACAGAAAAACCGGGCAGTAAAGACGGCTGGCGCACTCTTGACCCTCTTCCAATTTCAGCAACAAGACTAGGCAAAGAATTTTTAAATATGCGACCTCCTCATCCCCAAACAATATTTGGTGGATTCACAATAACGGTGAATGAGGCAAAAAAAATTATCACTCGATCTAAGGGCTGGAAGTGGATAATGGCAAAGTTGATGATATCCTACCGTTTGGATATTCCAATGCGATTAAAATCAAAGAGACATCGTCGTTTATGCTTAGGTAATGCTTTAGTAGGGCGGTGTCTAACTTCTGTTTTTAAGCGAGATATACCAATTTGGAGATCAACCTCATTAAAGTCATTAGTTGAAAAAAACGGTAAGGTAACAGGAGCAATAGTTAACAAAAATGGTGAAGATATTTTGATCACAACAAAGCGCGGTGTTATTCTTGCTGCGGGCGGGTTTGAGCATAACTCTGATATGAGGAATGCTAATTTGCCTGGTCCAACCGATACGAATTGGAGCGCTACTCCTGGTCAAAATACAGGTGATGCTCATATTGCTGCTCAAGCAGTAGGAGCAAACCTCACGTTAATGGATGCCGCTTGGTGGGGCCCTTCCGTAAGGCTTCCAAGAGATGACCGTTCAAGAATTTTATTTGCGGAGAGAGCGCTACCTGGAATTTACATAGTGAATGAGAATGGAAGAAGATATTTAAATGAAGCTGCTAGTTATGATGAAGTTGGTCGTCAACTTCAGGCGCATCCGAAAACTAGTTGGGTTATTTTTGATCGTCGAGCAAGAGAAAAGTACGGCATTGGGCCTTTATATCCGACAGCAGTTCATCCCGATTCAAAGTGGAATAACTCTATTAAGGCGATTGTAAAAAAATCTGACACCATAGAGGGATTAGCCTCTCTTATGGGGGTGGATGAAACTGGTTTGAAAGACACAGTTAAAAAGGTTGCAAAATACTCCGAAACAGGAGTTGATGAAGACTTTGGCTCAGGCAGTACATCATATGATAAATATTATGGTGACCCGTCAGTTACCCCAAATCCATGCTTAGCGCCTTTATTGAAAGCTCCGTTTTATGCATTCCCTGTATATCCAGGGGATATAGGTACAAAAGGCGGGGTAGACGTTGATATAAATGCTCAGGCGTTAAATAAAAATGGTAGACCCATTTTAGGCTTATATGCAACTGGGAATACCGCTTCATCTGTAATGGGATATACTTATCCTGGTGCTGGCTCCACAATTGGGCCAGCAATGACTTTTGGCTATGTTGCAGCCAAGCATGCGATGGGTGCTAATTCATAATTATGCAATGATTATTATCTGGTTCATTAAGGGGGTAGAGTGAAGAAGATCATATTTATAGTAAGCATAATATTGATAATTTTATCAATATTATTGTTGAAAATTAAGCTTAACAAAAACCCCTCTTCTAATTTTAGTTTTACTTCTATCGAAACAGTAAACCTATCTGAATTAGTAAAAACACGTGCGGCAGATGCACCTCAACCAAATATAATTATTCTTTTAGCTGATGATTTAGGCTGGTCGGATGTTGGTTATCGTGGAAGCGATATAAATACCCCAAATATTGATAGATTAGCTAAAGAGGGCATGCGCCTTGAGAGATTTTATGCAACTCCTTTTTGCACTCCAACTCGTGCCGCTTTAATGACAGCGCGTGACCCAATAAAACTAGGTGCAGCACATGCTGTTTTTATGGCCTGGGATAATGCTGGCATTTCTCCGGTCGAGAAATTTATGCCTGAAGACTTTAAAAGCGCAGGATACCAAACCGCTATGATTGGAAAATGGCATTTGGGTCATACAATCGAGCAACATACCCCAAACGCTCGAGGGTTTGATCATTTTTACGGTCACTTTAATACTGATGTACTTTATTTTGATCATACTTTTGCTGGCGGGCATGATTTTCAGGTTAATGGAGAGACAGTGGATCATTCAGGCGAATACGCAACTGACGTCCACGGAAATCAAGCATCGCACTATATTGAGAACCTCAGAAATCCAGAAAAGCCTTTTTTCCTTTATGTTCCCTTTCTTGCTCCGCATTCGCCAATGGAGGCTAAGGAAGAGGATAAAGCAAAATACACTTCAAGGTTAGACACCCCGCGTCATCCAGCAAAAACTTATGCTGCTATGGTTGATAGTCTTGATCAAGCAATTGGCAGTATTCTTTCAAGTTTAGATAGCGAAGGTATTGCAGATAATACTATAGTTTTATTTTTCTCAGATAATGGGGGCTATTATAATTTTGGAGGTGTAAATAAGCCTCTGCGAGGAGGAAAGCTTGAGAGTTATGAGGGGGGAGTGAGAGTAAATGCTGTTATGCGCTGGCCTGATGTTTTGCCTCCTAATACCATTAATGAGAATGTTGTTTCGGTCATGGATGTCTACCCAAGCTTAATGGCAGCAACTGGTATATCACCAAGTTACACAAAGAAGATTGATGGCATTGATAGATGGAGTGCGATTATTGGAAAAGGTGAAAAAGAAAGAGGCGAGCCCCTAATTTTTACTTCGAACATTCCAATTTATAATCAATTTAAATATGGTGTCTTGGATGAGCAGTGGAAGCTTATCCAACATGTCAACCATAAGCGGCGATCCAGTGAAGTTGAAACCGAACTTTATAATGTATGGTCAGATCCTAATGAAACGACAGATTTATCTCTTGAGAGGCCAGATTTAGTTAAGCGTTTGACTAAGGTTTTAGATAAGAGACTAGCTCAGCATCCAATCGGTGGACAATATGTTAAAATACAACCACACCCAGGCTGGCGAGCCCCAAATGACTATGTAGACGTTGTAATTCCAGCTGATCAGGTTAAGCAAGATATGTGGGAGGGCTTCAGTCCAATAGCGACTGCTGTTCTACAGCAAACGCATGGAGAAAAAGGCCGTATCAAATACGATTAATTATAAGTTAAAATATATTATTTACTTAATAGCTTTGGTTATCATATTGACATATTTGTCTGAATAAGGTGGGAATTGAAGCATAAAATCTCTAAATTTATCCAGAGGTTGGTGTACCACAGAGCGTTCATTTGACATTTCTACAAACCCTCGGTGACCTCCAGACCTGCCCATTCCAGAACTACCAACACCACCAAAAGGTAGGTTGGGATTACCGCCAGCCTGAATGCAATTATTGTTAATAACTGCTGATCCTGATGAAGTATTGTCCAAGAAAAAACTAATATTATCTTTATTGTTTGAATAAATATACAAAGCTAATGGATTAGCGCGTTTCTCAATAATTTCTATAATCTCTGACCGCTCTTTGTAGGTAAGTAATGAAATTACGGGTCCAAATACTTCCTCATTCATTATATTCATTTTTTCATTCATGTTTTTCAAAATGGTCGGTTCGATAAATCTATCTTGTAAATCTGCACCACCACCCAATACTGCTTGTGCTCCTTTTTTTAGGGCATCATCAATAAGTGATTTTATACGTTTTGTGTGTCTTCCATTTATTATACGCGGAACATATTTAGAATTATTAAAGCCCGTATTTTCAGAGTTATATAAAGATTCCATTTGCTCTTTAATTAGTAAAGTGAATCTTTCAGAAATAGTTTCATGGGCAATAACATACTCAGGTGCTACGCAGACTTGACCTGCGTTCATTACACGGCCCCATGCAACTTTTTTGGCTGCATTTTCTAGATTAGCAGTTTCATCAACTATCACTGGAGATTTCCCGCCCATCTCTAACGTTATAGAAGAGAAGTTATCCGCTGCAGCCTTCATGACTATTTTCCCGACTGCGTTTCCGCCAGTGTAGTAAATATGATTAAAGGGTAAAGACAGTAATTCTTGCGCTACCTCAACGCCGCCTTGGATAACATAGGCTTCATTCTCAGGTAACGCTTTATGAATTATCTCTTCTAATATTTTAGCGGACTTAGCTGCATGTTCAGATGGTTTTATAACAATAGCATTACCTGCTGCCATTGCAGATATCATAGGAACAAATGTTTCTGCAGTGGGAGCATTATACGCTGGCATGTTTAAAACCACCCCTTTGGATTGATGTCTTATTTCACAACGCTTTCCTAATGTGAACATTGTGTTTTTTACGCGTTTTGGCTTTATCCATTTCTCTAAATGCTTTGACGTGTAGTCTATCTCGGCTTTTACCATAATTAGTTCGCCTGCAATATCTACAGGCTGGACACCCCTTTCAATCATTCCTGCATCGTAAAGGTCATCTTTTCGCTCGACAATGCCATCCCAAATACGATTAAGTTTATCAACTCTTTCTTTAGCCGTAGTGCCTCTAAGGTATAAGGCTGTATTTTTGAGTAATTCAAATCTTTTTTTGATAACTGACATTTTTAACCTTTATACTGCGGTATACCGACAGCTTTTTGAATTGTTTTTTCAAATAAACTTTCAGACATAATACCCAGCATTACTTTCATGGGTTTAACGTCTTTTCCAACTAAATAGCGGGGCTTCCATTTTTTCTTATCAAGCAGGGCTAGTACCTCTTCAGTCACATAATCTGGGTCATTTCCCTTAGAAATTTGTTCTACCATTTTTGTGGTAGTAGTTTCTAATAAAAAGGGTTGGTAAACAGATTTTACTGTATTTGAAATATTGGTCCAAATATCTTTGGTTGTTTCTTTTGCATTAGCTGTCATGTGAGTTTTTACAGCCCCTGGCTCGATTGAAGTTACTTGAATACCTAAAGGTGCGAGTTCATTTCTGAGTGTACAGGTAAGGCCTTCTACTGCCCATTTCGACATATTATAGCTTCCTGAGCATACGGGGTTTGCTCGCACGGCTCCTGAAGCAAAGTTTATAATACGTGAGTGAGGTGCGCCTTTGCGTATCATGGGCAAGAATGCTTGTACCACTCTCATTGAACCAAAAGTGTTGACTTCAAAGAGAAATTTAGCCTCTTTCATGTCTATTCCTTCAATTGGCCCAGTTCCCTTGTTTGCAATGCCTGCATTATTTATTAATAAATTCAATGGACGGTCTTTTAAATGCTTCGAAACTATTTCTGCACTTTTTAAAACAGACTTCTCGGATGTTACGTCTTGCTCGACTATTACAATGTTAGAGTCAGTTCCTAATTCACTTGTATCAGCCCCGGGTAAAACTCCGGCAAAAACAAGCCATCCTCTCTTCGCTAACTTCCGGGCCTTCATAGCCCCCATACCCATTGCCGCGCCTGTAATAAATGCTGTTTTACTATCTGTCATTGTTTTCCCTACTTCAATTAATTGACTTTCCGAACAGCGTTCAGAAAAGACTATGTGTGCCTCTGAGTCAAGCTGGTATAGAGCATAAATTAATTTAGGATTTCTTGAACCGCTCGGAAGGCTTGAGATATAGCAGTGTTTGTATCTGCACTAGCACCAGCATCTGAATTTGCTATGTGTATGCCACCAAATGGTCTTCTGCCTATAACCCAAGGTTTTTCGCTGTCATCATTATAGTGAGGTTCCCAGATGAGATCTGGGCTATAAGCATATCCGTGAGGCCAACGGTTTACAGTTATTGCGCTTATGTCTTTGTCTGGATTAAATCCAGTGCTACCAAGTGCTTGAAGTAGTTGTTTTTTTACATGGTTTTCATATTGCTGAAAAGTTGTTGTTAGCACGCTATACCTGCCAGCGCGCCACTGATCAGATCCTTTAACATCAGGAATCCACGGAACATGGCACATATGCAGAACCATAGGAGAGTCAGATTTTCCTATGGCTTTATAGCCCCCAATTTCAATGGGATAAGCGAACTCAACCTGTTTGTAGAAGCCTGACGTATAATATACAAAATCTGTTTTTAATTGCTCAAAATGCGTCCAGTTTGGCACTGCTACTTTAGTGTAAACTAAGGGAGCTTTTACATTATAGGATAATGCTTTTTTTTGAGTCTCAGGTATTTCAGGGCAAATGTAGGGAATAGCTGAGTTGTAACATGCTAAAATACATTTTTTAGATTTAACGCTGTGAGTTTTATTATTTAACACGTAGGTTGTTAAAACTGCACCTTCATTTTCAGTGTTTGTAATTTTTACAGCAGTACTGTTTAGTCTAATTTTAATATTATTATCAGTTCTATCCAATTCTGAATAATTTGCTCTAGTTAATACCACATCCTCCATAGTAGAACCTGGCATAGCTAAAGGTATTAGCTTTCTGACCAGCAATCTTGCTATTGATGCATTCCCGTCAGGAAAATGAAATATATACGGCTCATCATTTCGGTGCCCTGTTCTTGGTAAGGTGTGAGTTACACCCGGCATGCCACCATCATAGTCTTGTATTAAGGTGGTTGGGATTTCATCTATCCCTACGCACCAAAAACTCATTCCCCATCTTTTGTAAATGTTGATTATTTGCTCATCGACTTTACAATAGTTCCTTAAGTAATCCTCATAGCTTACCTGCCTTAAAAGTTCATATTTTTCTTTTAAATTTAAGTTTGGTAAATAGTCTTCTTTGGATGTATGTACTCTTACAAAGTCAGATTTTGCCTTGTCACTAACAGGCATATCTTCCGCAAAATCTTCCCAACTGCGGGATCCATAACCGAAAACAATTTTATCTTCACCAAAGGTTTCTTTATCGAACACTATAGATTTTGATAGTTTATTACGCGCCCAAAAATCTTGATCAAAGTAATTATAAAATTTCTCAGTTTTAATACCTATTTCACTTAAAAGTTTAATAGACTCTGGATTATAGGCGGACGGCGTATCAATAGCTTCAGTTCCGCCGTAGCCAATACGAAGATCTCCACCTATATTAAATTCATTTCGTTTAGCATGTCCCCCAAAGTCATCATGGTTCTCTATAATCAAAATTTTACTATTGGGTTGCTCTTTTTGAAAAAAATAGGCAGCTGAAAGTCCGCTAATTCCGCCGCCAACAATTACAAGGTCATACTCCTCTAATATTTTTTGATGCTGAAAATCTCTACCTGACACCCGGGAGTGCATTGTTTCCCAAGACCCGTCGTGGCTTCCTCTTAAACCAATTTTTTGAGGGGGGTAATATGTTTCAGGTAGTTGAAAATTAGTGTGATTGTTCAATTTTGAGCTAGTTTTGGAGCATGCGGAAAGCATGGTGGGGTAAATTGCTGCGCCAATTGCTATTTGTGTTCCACTCAGAAAATCTCTTCGTGTTATTTTATCCTTGTATATCACCTTTTAAAATTCATCGGGTCTTAATTGTGCATCCGTTCCGCCATCGACATATATTATACTCCCTTGCATATACTCAGCGCTATCAGAGAGCATAAACTCTATAACCCCAGCTATTTCATCCGCTCTGGCTACTCTCTTCTTTGGAATTGGTATCATCTGAACACTTTTACCTATTTCTGGATGATCTGCAGCCCCTCTAAACATAGGTGTTTCTGTTTGCCCAGGAGCTATTGCATTTAATGTAATCCCTGCTTGGCCCCATTCTGGGGATCTTCGTCTTATAGCCCGTGCTACAGCATGTTTTGATAGTGCATAAATTTGAGCGCCATGAGCATCACCAATTTCTTCCATTGCTTTGGTTTCATTTTCTTCCAGGAGGTGCTTGATTATAACGTTTTCCGGATCAGTTCTCATTTGAGCTGAATTAGAAGAAATAACAACAACGCGCCCATTGCTTTTCTCTAGTGCTGATTTAAAGCCATCCAGTAACTCAATACAACCAAAGTAGTTTACTTTAGCTACCAACTGACCATTTTCTATATGTCCTCCCACTCCAGCAGCAAGCACTAATTTATTGACTTTGTTATTTGATAATTTCAGTGTTGTCTCTATTGCGTATTGTCGGCCCTCTGGAGTTGATAGGTCAGCATCAATTTCTTGCCCTTGCAAATCTATGCCTATTACTTTGTAGCCTTGCGCTTCCATTCGGGTCTTTATGCATGCCCCAATACCTGATGCAGAACCAGTTATAACTGCTATTTTCATAATACCCCCTGTTAATATTTCGTAATTACTAGTATATATTTTTACGCAAATCGAGATGAAAAACCTTTTAAAGTTAAAAATTCGTAGTCATAAGTGTTTAATTTTACGTTGTGGGATAATTTTATGAATAAATTTGATAATGGAGCTGCTGTGGTTTTTGGAGCGACAGGCGGCATTGGTCGACATGTGTGCCTTGAATTGGCTAAAAACGGATCAGATGTAGCAATTGTTTGGCGCTCTAATGAAGAACTGGCTCTTGAACTAGTGAGTGCGATTCAAAAAATGGGCCGTAAAGCAACCTCGCACCAGTGTGATGTTTTAATCTCTGGTTCTGTGAATAAGGTGTTTGAGTCTGCAACACGACAACATAAACAAATTCATACGCTTGTTTGGGGGGCTGGGCCGGTGGTAGAGCAAGTTCACTATAGAGATGTTAGTTTTAAGCAATGGCAAACGGCGTTGAATATTGAGGTTAATGGTTTCTTTAATGCGTCAAAGACCGCCATTATGCATATGAAGGATAAGGGCGGATCAATAATTCATTTAGGTTCTGCAGGAGAATTAAGTTGGCCTGAAAAAGATGTTCTTTCTGTTGCCCCAAAGGCTGCTAATGAGAGTTTAATAAAAGCAATTGCCCGCGAAGAGGGGAAAAATGGTATCAGAGCTAATTCAGTATTGATTGGTGTTATTGAAGCTGGGATGTTCCTTGAATTAAAAAAACAAGGGGTTTTTGACCAGGAGTGGACTGAGGCAGTTCAGAAAAATCTCGCTCTTAAAAGATGGGGTCAGCCTGAAGAAGTCGGTTATGCAGTTGTCTTTCTTGCTTCTAAGTTTGCAGCTTATATTACAGGGCAGCAAATATCTGTAGCTGGAGGCTACGGTTTATAAATCGAATAAAAAAAATATTGTAACTTAACTGTTTGCGTAACAAAAATGCAACAATACTACGCAAAATAACATTTTAAGACCAATTTTTGCCTAAAACGCGCATTTTTTTGTATTTTTCTTGCGAGTATTCATTGCGCACTTTTTTAAAATAAAGTAGGGTTTCTTCAATCTTGGCAAAATTGCCTGATAAATTACATAAGGGGAGACACATATGTCATCAAGAACTTTCAAGGGTTTAACAGCTCTGGCCGTATCCACCTCACTGTTAGCACTAAGCGCTCCTGCTTTTGCCCAGTTAGATGAAATCATTGTTACAGCTCAAAAGAAGCAGGAAAATCTACAAGATGTACCTGTGGCAATTTCAGCGTTTGATTTGGAAGCATTAGAAACCAACCGCATTGAGGGTATAGAAGATATTGGCACTTTCACTCCGGGATTGTATGTAACAAGTAACCCTGCTGACCCAAACGGCGTCCGAGTAAGTATCAGAGGTATAGGCACTTATGATCCTCAAGTGGGTCAAGATAGCCGTGTCGCTATTTATCAAGATGGTGTATATTTAGGAAAAACTCAGGGTTTGGGTATTGATATGCCAGACCTTGCCAGAGTTGAAATCTTAAAAGGTCCTCAAGGCACACTATACGGCCGTAACACAGTTGCGGGCGCTATTAATCTCATATCAGCAACCCCGAATCCAGGTGAACTTTCTGGAAAAATTAATGCTGAGTATGGCAGTTATGACCACAAAAAAGTTTCAGGTGCTGTAAACTTACCAATGGGTGATACGGCAGCTGTAAGGCTCTCAGGCTCTTTCATGGATAGAAGCGGTTGGGTAAAAAATAGTGGCCCCGGCACTGATTTTGGCGGAGAGAAAAAATATGGAATGCGCGGCGCATTTGGTGTTGAGTTTTCCGATGCATTCCGCTTAGACCTTGCTGCTGATTACAATAAAACTGAAAAAGAACCAAATTTCTATCAGTCAGTAACTGATTTTGGGGCAGGTTTATTTGCTCCAGCTATCTCTACTTCCGATGGCAGGCAAGAAGAGGTAACAACGTCCTTTACAAACGAAGCAGGTAATCTGGTAACACAAGGCGTTTCAGCAATCGGAACATGGAGTCCTGCTGAGAACCACGTTGTAAAGTTAACGGCGGCTTACAGAGAAGTAGAGAGCTCAAGGTTTGTGACTTTAATTCCTACGGCGAACCCTGCTACTGTTAATGCAATAACTGGTGGATTTAACGGAGCTTTAGGAGCTTTGCCTTTTGCTTTCGGCGCTACTCAGCAGCCACTACGACCTGACTTTGGTACTCAGTTTGACGGGTCTGTCCCAGACCGCGGTCTATTCTTATCGCCCCCCGGTGGAAGCTCTAATTTACCGGATCACAATCAATTTAGTTTAGAGGCAACTTATACGGGCGAAACTAATGATGGCAGATTGGAATACACGGCAGGAGCTTTTTTCTTTGACGAAGAAACAGGATCTCCAGAAACTCAAAACTTAGCTAATGCAAACGACTATCTGTTTGTTCTTGGACAGTTCGACCCACGCGTTACAGCTCCTAATATTACTGGATTTTTAGGTGGTTTAGGTGTTCCCGCAGCGGCTTTTGGGCCGATTCCAGCAGCCGGAGTGCTTCTATCATTCCTTCAAGGACCTCTAGCGGCTCAAGCCTTTCCGTTATTAGCTCAGTTAGTTGGTAATGGTACAACTTGTACGAGTGCACCATCAGCTGCAAACAACTTCTGTTTGCCTACATTATCTGTGGCTCTTAACAGCACTATGCAAACAACTACAAATTCACTTCAAATTGATACTTCTGCCTTAGCATTATATGCTCAGGGAACTTATCATGTATCTGATGATTTTCGAATTACTGCTGGTTTGCGTTACTCGGATGAAAGCAAAGATGGCGTAGGCCAAATGCAGTCTGCATTCTTCAATGATAATATAACTCTTACAGGGAATGTTATTCCTAATAATGAAGCGAGCTTTGATGACGAAGTTCTAGATCCATCTGTTACACTCGAGTGGGATGCAAATGATGATGTAATGTTATATGCCAGCTATAAAGAAAGTTTCCGTTCTGGCGGATTTAATGCATCATCAGCTGGTTTTCGTTTGCCGGGTCAAACTTACAGTGCAGACTTCACATTCCAACGTGAGGATATAACGGCTTACGAAGGTGGTTTCAAAGGAGACTTTGGAGACCGTGTTCGTATCAATGCAGCAGCTTATTATTATGACTTTGCTAATAAGCAGGTCACATTCGCTACTAATCCACTGATTGCTACTGAGCGCGCTATTGTGAATACCGATGACGAGCTTTATGGTTTTGAAGTTGATGGAACTTTTGTGTTAAATGAAAACTTTACTGCACGAGGTAGCTACGCTTATATAGACGGTACAGCTGGTGATACAGTAAATCCTCTTAATCCGGCAGATGTAAGAAGTTACCCAGAATTACAGGGAACTCCTAAAAATTCTTATATGATGGCGATTGATTATAATGGTAAGTTAGGTAACAAAGACCTGTTTGGTAACCTCACATTCAGCCATAAAGATGATATTCTTGCTATCCCAGAAAGTGCTCTTCGCCTCCCTGCTATTGACTTAGTTAGTGGTAGAATTGGTATGAGTTTTGATACCAGCAACGGCGCGAAAGCGACAATAGCGCTTTGGGGTACAAACCTTCTTGATGAGGAGTACTTAATTGACTCGCTACCATTTGAAACATTTGCTTACAGAACAAATGTTTATGGTCAGCCTAGATCATATGGTATTTCAGCTGGACTGACCTTCTAAGATAGCTGTAATAACAAATTAAATTGAAGGCTGTCTTTAGGGCAGCCTTTTTTTTCAAGCTTAAATAATACTTATCTTTATTAGTATTTATAGTTTTTAAAACCTGAAAGACTTAATATCCATGCGATTAATTTTCCTCTTCCTATGCATAATTTACATATCTTCTTGTGGTTACAGTATTGAAGAAGAAAAGGATAAAACTGTTGAAGTTAAAATTGATAAGCCCTTAACCACAGATGTAATATCAGCAAGCTTACAATTACCCAATATTATTATTCTGCTTGCCGACGATCTAGGGTGGGCAGATTTAAGTTTGCGAGGGAGTGATATACAGACTCCCAATATTGATAGTCTTGCCAGGGACGGCCTCACACTTAATCGGTTTTATTCAATGCCGATTTGCACTCCGACAAGAAGCGCATTAATGACTGGACGGGACCCTATGAAATTAGGCTCGGTTTATGCTGGTTTTCAGCCTTGGCAAAATGGCGGTGTATCTCCTGAAGAACATTTTATGCCAGAAACGTTCCAAGCAGCAGGCTATCAAACAGCTATGATTGGAAAATGGCATTTAGGCCATACAACCGAACCATTGCTTCCTAACTCACGGGGCTTTGATTATTTTTTTGGTCACCTCAATACACAAATAGACTATTATGATTATACAGTAGCGGGAGGGTATGATTTACAAAAAAATGGTTCATCATTCAAAGCGCCCAATCAATATGCGACAGACCTCCATGCAAAAGAAGCGGTAAAGTTTATTAAAGAAACTCGCGATCCAGATAGACCATTTTTTATGTATGTTCCCTTTTTGTCACCTCACGCACCAATGCAGGCTCCAATAGAGTTAGAAAATAAATATGAATCTAGAACTAATAAGCCGTTTCCTAAACGTACCTACGCTGCAATGGTAGACAGTCTTGACCAGGCTGTTGGGAATATATTGCAATCATTGGAGGAAGAAAGTTTAGAAAACAACACTTTAGTATTTTTCTTTAGTGACAATGGTGGATTGAAGGCATTTGGAGCTGATAACAGTCCTTTAAGGGGAGGGAAGTTAGAGACTTTTGAAGGAGGTATTAGAGTTAACGCATTAATGCGATGGCCGGATCGTATAAGGGCCGGATCACATACTAATAACGTAGTTTCTGTTTTAGACGTCTATCCAACTTTATCTGATTTAGTTAATATTCCTATGTTAAATAAAAAGCCTTTGGATGGGAAAAGCAGAGTTGATACAATAGTCAGTTCAGTTGAAGATCCAAGAAATGGAGATTTATATTTTGCTTCAAACTCTCCAATTTTTAATAAGTACCATGTGGCGGTTTTAGAAAAAAAATGGAAATTTGTCCAAATTATCGACCATAAATCCCAATCAACGGAGGTCGAGAACTATCTTTTTGATATTATTTCTGACCCCGGAGAAGAAGAAAATTTGTCGGAAAAGTATCCATTAAGAGTTAATAATATGGCTGAAAAAATTCGTAAATGGCGAAGTAACCATCCAATAAATGGAGTGCGCGTAGCTTTGTCTCCACACCCTGGGTGGAGAGCGCCTAAAGACTATGCTGTAAATGTAGCGCCAGCTGAAAGCCTTCAGGATGAAGGTTATAACACTTACGTTTCTGGTGTACGGGCAAAAATTTTACAAGACCGTCATACTGATAAAGGACTTATTTCTTATGATTAAAGTAATAAGTTACATAGTCATTTTATTATTAACTGCTTTAATGAGCTTTTTTCTAATATTTAATTTCTCTCCAAGCTTTAAAAAATCAGTTCAATTAAAAATAGTAAATCAGATTGATAACATAGCATCGAGTCGTATCTCTAATAATTTGAATGCTAAAGGTTCAGTTGCAGCTGAATTCATAAATATTCCTATCGAAGCAAGAGAAATAGCACCAGATATTATTCAAGTAACAGGTGTAGGAAACACTCATGTCATTCAGACTTCCGAAGGAGACATTATGTTCGATACGGGTCTGTCTATTCAGGCGGCCAAACAAATGTCGGCATTAAGTGAGATTTACCCCGAAATAAACTTATCGCATATAATACTGTCTCACTCACATGCCGACCATACTGGTGGTGTTAAATTTTGGTATGAAGATGGAGTGAAAATTATTACTCATGTTGAATTTGAAGAAGAACAAAGGTATTTAAAAGAATTAGAAACTTATTTTTGGAATAGAAACAGAACACTATTTCCATTTATGCCCGAAAGCCCTCCTAAGCTAGACCTCTTGTCGACGGGAGGAATAAAACCTAATCTTTTAGTAGAAAATGATAGGCCTTTAAAATTTACAAAAGGTGGTATGGACTTTGAAATATATGCTTTACCGGGCGCAGAGGGTTCAGATAATCTTGTTCTATGGCTTCCGCAAAAAAGAGTTTTATTTTCAGGTGATTTTTTTGGTCCCCTTTTTCCTCAGTTTCCTAATATATTCACAATGCGAGGTGAGAAAATAAGAAAACCTTTTGAGTATATAAAATCGCTTGAAAAAATAATTGATCTAGACCCCGTGATGATCATACCTAGCCATAAAGATCCTTTGGATAATACATTTTTCATAAATGAAGGGATTAGAAAAATTCTTGGTGCCACTAAACATGTACACGATGAAACTATAAAAGGAATGAATAGTGGGAAAACAGTTGAAGCGTTAATGAGGGAGATAAGATTACCGCCTGAACTTAGTATAACACAAGAGCATGGTAAAGTTTCATGGGCTGTAAAGTCCATCTGGGAGTACTACTCTACTTGGTTTCATTTTGATAGAACGACTGAATTATATGCTGTTCCGCAAAGCGATATATACAACGACCTTTTAGGTATAATTGATGAACTAAAAATGCAGAAATTAATCCAAAATTATATTGATAGGGGTGACTTTTTAAAAGCCCTGCACTTAATAGAAATTGTGCTTTTTGACAGAAACTACCGGGGCCCAGTTCTAAATTTCGAGAACTTTGTTTTGAAGGAACTTTTAAAGCAAGCCAATGATACAACTAAAAATAGTTATGAAATATATTGGCTAAATTATAAGTTAAATAATAATCAGGAGAGGTTAGAAGCCCAATAATCTAAGCTTTCACATAGAAAGTTAATTGAATCAAAAGCGAAGTGATTGTGACCTGTATTTTTAAGGATAATTAATTTTGTACTTGATGCATTTGAATAGTATTTTTCAATTTCTGCTGGAGGAATACCAATATCATGATCGCCGCATGCAAAGAATATAGATGCATCAATTGCTTTGACCTCTTCAGAGAAGCTTCCCTTTATCATGCTCATTAACCCGCCTGCTGCATAAAGCTCGCAAGAGATTTCTCTCAACCGTGCCGTCAATATTTCTGTTTGTCCGCCAAATGTTATTGAATTTCCACTTGGTCCCGAAGGTATTTTCGTAAACTCGCAGCCAAATTTGGCATAAACCAAATTTTCTATGTCTTCAGAAAATCTATCAGGTTTATCAATATATGTTTTTTCATGATCATTTAGTCCCCAATCTAGACCACCTGCATTTGAACCGAGTAGAGCAATTGCTTTGAAGGCCTTACTTTTTGCCTGTATCAATGTTGTTGTCATCCCTCCCATTGAGTGTCCAACGCCTATGAGCTTTCCTTTGTTCCACTCACTTAAGGCTAGAGCTATATATTCTGCAGCTATTCGTGGCTTTAAAAATGGTTGATTAAACGGAAGTTGATTTGATGCCGTTCCTGGGTGATCCATGGTTATGACGTTGTAACCTAATGAGTTCATTCTTTTTACAAAGCTGTAATCTGGGTGCAGATCAAAAAATTCGGCGGATGAGCCCCCTCCAGGTAAACAGAATAAAGTAAAAGGTTTTTCATCTCCTAAAGCTTTGTAAAAATTAGCAGATAAATTAATTCCTTCTATAGTTGTTGAAAGGTTTTCAAACATTAAGCTTCTGGCGCAATCTCAATTTCCGCTCCATCGTGCACATCTGATAGTATTATCTGACATGATAACCTTGAACTTTCTTTTACTTCAACGAAATCAGCCAATCCTTCAAGCATATAGCCCTCATCTTCAGTCTGTTCACCTGCAGCTGCCGAGTCTTTGAAGTAAACATGACATGTGCCACAACTTGCTGCGCCTCCACACGTTCCTTCCACTAGGCTAACCGAGTTTAATGCTTCCATCATAGAGCACCCTATTTTGGCTTCTACTGTTTGTTTTTCCCCTGTTGAGGTGGTAATATATAATTTCGGCATCTTTCTTCTCTTTATATCTTGACTGTAGCTTTACAAAAGCTATTTTCGAACAGCGTTCGGAAACTCCCTAGCGTGACAATTACAATAAGGCAAGGGTGCTATGGCGGGTGTATTGAATGATATTAAAGTCCTCGATCTATCTTGGGGTATATCGGGTCCTTTGGTCGGAATGCTTCTTGGTGACCATGGAGCTGATGTCACGCGCATAGAGCGCCCACAGGGTGACCCCTTTAAAGGCATGCTAGGTTACAAAGTTTGGCATAGAGGTAAAAAAAATGCTATTTTTGATCTGAAAAATAAAGAAGATCTTAGGTTATTTAAAAAGTTGGTCGCAGATGCTGATGTACTAATTGAAAGCATGACGCCAGGTAAAATGAAAAACCTTGGTTTGAGCTATGATGAATTATCTATATTAAACCCTCGTTTAATTTATTGTTCTATTTCTGCATTTGGTGATGATGACCCAAGATCTGCCTACGATGCTGAAGTAGCTGCTGAGTCGGGTCTTCAATGGGAACAACGTGGATGGCCCGAGGGTGCTTTAAACCACATAACGGGGCGTGAAGACCCATTTGCAGGTGCAATTGATATCAACCCTAATTTATTGCAAGGCGCCAATAGGGAGGGGCCATTGCATACTGCTTCGAAATGGCCAAGTATGGGTGCTTTTTTTTCTGCACTTACAGGTATTTCAGCAGCTCTATTTGCGCGTGAAAAAACTGGTAAGGGGCAAAGAGTAACTACAAGTTTGCTTCAAGGTGCAATGGCTTGTGGCTCTGGGGTGTGGCAGAGAGCTGAAGATATAGATGCGCAAGGTTTCAATACTTGGATTATGGGCTCTGCATCTCCAAAAGGCCACTTTAAGTGTGCTGACGGTAAATGGCTTCATAACTGGGTGCCTAATCCAAGGTTTATTTTGGAAGCATCCAAGGGAGAAAGTTTAGAGGCTTCCCCGGACTTATCGGTACAAAATGACCCCGATAGATTTGGTATAGGCCCAGAAGAAATTTTAGTTATGGCACATTACCAACCTATTTTGGCTGATGCTGTAAAAAAGTTTAATTGTGATGAATGGGTAGAGGCTGCAGCTAATGGCAATATGACAATGCAGCCTTGTCGTTCAATAGAAGAAAGTTTGACTGACCCATACTTGATATCAGATAACTGCGTTACGACGATTGATGACCCCGAGCTAGGGAAGATCAATCAGGTAGGAATAACCTACCGTTTATCTAACAGTCAGGGTGAAGTTAAAGGGCCTACACATAAATCAGGTGCTGATACAAATACTGTAAAAAAATATGCAGAATTATTACCAGAACCAACCGTGCATAAACTTCCTGCCGAACCAACGGGCAAGGGGCCTTTGGATGGAATTCGTGTCTTAGACTTAGGTCTAGCTATTGCTGGTCCATTCGGCTGTCAACTATTAGGTGACATGGGAGCCGAGGTTATAAAAATGAATACTTTATGGGACAGCTATTGGCATAAATGTCATATAGCTGCGATGGCTAATCGTAATAAGCGTAGTTTTGCTGTTATGCTAAAGCACCCTAAAGGTATGGAAGCTCTTAAAAGATTAATTGCTACTTGCGATGTCGTTCAACATAATATGCGTTATCCAGCTACACAACGACTAGGCCTTGATTACGAAACTTTAAAAAAGGAGTTTCCTAGTTTAGTTTATTGCCATTCTAGGGGCTTTGAGGAAGGACCTAGAAAGAATCTGCCTGGAAATGACCAAACTGGAGCTTGTTTATCAGGAATTCAACACGAGGATGGTGCTTTATATACTGGTCGAGAGGATACATTTCCAATCTGGTCTTTAACTTCGCTTGGGGATACTGGGAATGGTTTTTTAACTGCGGTTGGTATTTGCAATGCTTTGATGGAGAGAGAAAAAACTGGAAAAGGTCAATTTGTTGATACTTCTATTGTAAACGCTTGTTTACTAAACACAAGTTATGCAGTTTCCAAACCTGATGGCACTCCAGTTGAAAGACCACGTCTTAATTTTGATCAAACGGGTTATGGCGATTATTACAAACTTTATCAAACAGAAGATAATAAATGGATTCAAATTGCTGCTATAAGGCCAGAACATAAATCAGCCTTTGATGCTCTAGCGGGTGATAATAAATCTGGTTCATTTCTTGCTCGATGCTCTAAAGAATTAATGAAAGATTTAAGGGCTGCTGGGATACCTGCGGCAATATCAGATGAGAATGCTTCGAGAAGATTATTTGATAATAAGGAGTTTAAAACTAAACAGTGGACTGTTGAGTATAACGACCGTCATGTGGGTAAGCTTGAGCAAATAGGATTAACATATAAACTTTCTGATACTCCTGGTGTAATAAGCCGTCCTCCTCTGATAGTTGGTGACTGCACCAAGGAGATTTTGGAAGAACTTGGTTACACGGAAGCGGATATATTGGGTATGGCAAATGAAACAGCAATATTATGTGATCCACCCGTTCCGGGGCAAAAAGAAATGAAAAACCCATGGGGATTATAAATGCGGCCTGATCCAATAAAACGAATTGATACTGCTTTTTTTTGGGATGCTTGCGAGCAAGGAAAATTTGTAGTTCAAAAGTGTGAGCCTTGTAATACTCTTTGGCACCCACCGCGTCCTATGTGCCCAAAATGTCATTCTGTAGAAAAAACCCATCAAAAACTATCGGGAAAGGGAGTTATAATGTCATGGGTTAGGCAAGTTAGACCAGCTAGTTATGGATTTGAGAATAGCCCTTTTGTTATTCTCGTTGAGCTTAATGAAGGTTTAAGGATTGTTTCAAATTTGATATCAGATTCTGTTCCCGTGATTGGTGATACTGTAGAAGTAGATTTTGAAAAAACAGTAGGTGGAAAATCTGTACCTATTTTTAAGAGAGTTGTAGATTAATGATTTCTAGTTTTCAAAAAGCCTGTATCGTTGGTATTGGGCAAACTGAGTTTTCTAAGGCTTCGGGACGTAGTGAGCAACAATTAGCTGCTGAGGCTATTTTAGCAGCATGCAATGATGCAGGTATTGACCCGGCATCCATTGATGGAATGACAACTTTTAGCTTAGACCATTCTGACGAGGTGGATGTGATGCGATCTCTTGGCTGTGAAGAAATAAAATATACGACACGTTTACCCCAAGGTGGGGCTGCTTCAGTTTCAACAATAGTTCATGCAAAAAATGCAGTAGAAAGTGGTATTTGTGATACTTTTTTAATTTTTCGCGCAATGAACGAACGTAGTCAATATAGATTTGGTCAGCCGCATCATAGTATGAGTCCTGATGCTCATAGTTCTACTTTCATGGAATGGTGTTTTCCATTTGGAGCACAAACACCAGCATCGTGGGAGGCTTTATCTTGTGGTCCTTATCTACATAAATATGGTGTTACTTCTGAAGATTTAGGCAGGATAGCTGTAACTTTTAGAAAAGCCGCTTCAACTAATCCAAACGCATGGTTCTATGAAAAACCCATAACTATAGAAGATCATCAAAATTCTCGTTGGATAGTTGAGCCAACATTAAGACTTCTTGATTGTTGCCAAGAGAGCGATGGAGGAGTTGCTATTATTATTACGCGTGCTGATAAAGCCAAAGATTGCAAGCAGACGCCAGTTCAAATTTTGGGGGCAGAGTACTCTATGTTATTTAATCATGAAATAATCTCTGACTTTTATCAAGGAGACCTTATCCGTACAGAAAATAGTGAAATTGTTGCTGACCGTTTGGCCGCTGCTGCTGGAATCGCACCAAAGGATACAGACGTTGCTATGATTTATGATAATTTTACCCCACAGGTCCTACGCCAACTTGAGGGTTTTAAATATTGCGGTATTGGCGAGGCCAATGATTACATAAAAGACGGAAATTTAGAGCTTGATGGAAAAACCCCATTATCACCAAATGGAGGTCTTATGGGAGAAGGTTATATTCATGGAATGAATAATATTACTGAGGGTGTTCGGCAAATGCGCGGAACGGCCGCTAACCAAATAAGAAATGCAAAAACAGCCATGTTAGCTTCTGGCGTAGCTGGTGCAATAATTGGAGTTTAATATGACACAAATTTTTAAACCAGGTGTTAAGCTATCAAGTAAAGTCTGTAAGACTCAAATAATGGTCTTAAGAATTCCAGCCATAGAACTTGAAATTTTTTGCGGGGGTCTACCTATGGAGGTTGGAGACCCTGATGTATTAGGTGAAATTCAAGGAGAAAATAATGGAACCTTGGTGGGTAAAAGATATACCGATGAAACAGAAACAATGGAATTTCTTTGTACGCGCGGAGGTGAAGGCTCCATATCTGTTAGTGGTCATAAAATAGACATCAAAGCGGCTAAAAAATTACCAAGTTCTGATTAAATGAATATATACTTAATATTACAAATGGCTGCCGAAGCTATGGGGGATAGAGAAGCCGTAAAACTAAATAACGACTCAATTACATACTCAGAATTAAATTATATGAGTAAATCTGTTGCTTCACTTGTAAAAAATAATGAAAAAATCGGTTTCCTTTCAGAAAACAACCTTTTAATGCCAGCTGCTTTATTTGGTGCCGCAATAGCTGGGGTTGAGTTTGTGCCCTTAAACTACCGTTTATCTGAAGAGCAATTAAACATGCAGTTAAAAAGGATATCGCCTGCAATTCTCTTCACTGACCAAGACATCAAATGTAAAGGTATTAAAACGATAGGTATTACAACCCTTGCATTAGATAATAAAGTCGAACTTGATAATTACAGCGATGATGAAGCAGTGGCAGTAGAGCTATTTACTAGCGGCACAACTGGTGAGCCCAAATCAGCAGTTTTGAAGCATAAAAACCTTATGGCTTACATTTTAGGTACAGTTGAATTTATGAGTGCAGGCGTAGAAGAGTCTGTATTGTTATCTGTACCCCCATACCATATTGCTGGTATAGCAGCTGTTCTATCATCAAGTTATTCGGGTAGAAAAATTGTTCAACTTCCAAATTTTTCCGCGGAAGCTTGGATGCGGTTAGTAATAAAAGAAAAAATAACCAACGCTTTTTTAGTGCCAACAATGCTAAAAAGAATTGTTGAAAAATTTGATGATAACTTGAGTTTGCCATCTTTAAAAAATGTAGCCTATGGCGGAGGTAAAATGCCCAGACAAGTTATAGAGCGCGCTATGAAATTATTGCCCCATGTGAACTTTACCAATGCTTATGGGTTAACAGAAACCAGTGCTACAATCTGTATGCTGGGACCTGAAGATCATAGGTCTGCCTTTAATAGTAGTGATGCTTTGATCAAACGGCGGTTGTCTTCTGCTGGAAGACCTATTCCTTCAATTGAACTCATTATTAAGAACGATGAAGGTAATATTTGTTTGCCAGAAGAACTAGGAAATGTTTGGGTTCGTGGAGAGCAGGTAAGTGGTGAATACAAGGGTATAGGCTCTAAGTTGGACAGCGAAGGGTGGTTTCCCACTAAGGACAGAGGCTTCTTGGATAGCGATGGGTATCTTTTTATCGATGGGCGAGCGGATGATGTGATCGTAAGAGGTGGAGAAAATATCTCGCCAGGTGAGATTGAAGATGTAGTGCGAACCCACCCAAACGTCGAAGATGTTGCTGCAGTTGCAGTGAAAGATATAGAATGGGGAGAAGCGGTTGGCTTGGTAATTGTAGCTAGCTCTCCAATAGAGGATGACGAGATAATTAAATTGGTGAGAACAAAGTTGAGGTCATCACGAGTTCCATCGACCATCAAGTACATGGACGAATTGCCTTATAATGAGACAGGTAAATTGTTGAGGCGGGTAATAAGAGATAATTTTGCTGACTAATTACGCACAAAATTATGCAAATCAATTACTATCTGATTTAGGGATTAAGAAATTTATATCGCAACAATCTGACCATCCAGCCTTAGCTTACCGGCGCTCAGGTCTTTTACAGATAAGTGATCAAATGCTACCCGTTCCACTAGCGAGTCATGCGGATGGAGCCCTATTAGCTTTAAAAGCAATCTCCGAAAATATCAGTAAATTACCGAAATGTGGGAGTCAACTTTTGGGAGAGCGCGCCAGAATAAGAGGACTGAGGAGTGGAAATAGAAAAACTGCTGGAGGTAAAGGGCGATTAATAAACACCAATAATGGATGTATAGCGCTAAACCTTGTTCGTGATAGTGATTGGGACCTCATCCCAGCATGGCTTGAGGATGATGTTTCGAACTGGAGCGAACTGCAAAACATTACAAAAAAATTAAGTACTAATTATCTATTATCTCGAGCAATAGACATGGGTTTAGCTGTAGGTGAAGTTAGCATACCAGATAGGCCAAAGAGCTGGTTTTCATTTAAAGAGTACAGCAAGGCAATTTTGAAAAAACCTCTTATACTTGACCTTTCATCTTTATGGGCGGGTCCTTTAGGATCAAGTTTATTGGGAATGACCGGTGCACGAATAATCAAAATAGAAAGCCCTGATAGGCCTGACGGCATGCGGTTTGGTAACGGACAGTTTTATAATTTACTGAATGAAAATAAAGATTGTGTTTCTATAGATTTCCATAATGAGGATGGATTAGAAAAATTAAAGCAATTGATGCATCAAGCAGACGTGATAATTGAAGCTTCACGACCCAGGGCTTTTATGCAGCTTGGAATATCAGCTAAAGAGTTTGTTAAAAAAAAGCCGGGTAAGATCTGGTTGAGATTAACTGCCTATTCGAGAGATCAGAACCGTATAGGTTATGGAGACGATATTGGTGTCTCTGCAGGCTTATCAGGAATTATGAACAATGTTTATGGTTATCCCAGCTTTGTAGGAGATGCTATTGCGGACCCTATAAATGGGCTGCATTTAGCTTTAATATTACAAGCAAGTTTACACAAAAGAATTGGCGGAATAATTGACTTAAATATGTGCGAAGTTTTACGTTATGCTATGGGTGAATATGATTTCGCTAACGGCGGGGTACTAGAAGGGTGGAAAAGTATTTCAGATAATGATGCTGATAATCCTCTTTATGAAATGAGAGTAGCATCAGGTCAAGCAAAGGGCTTGGGGGCCGACAATTCGGTATGGCTATGATAATCAAAAATGCTGAAGTAAATGGAATAATTAAAGATATACTATTAGAAAAATGTCTAATTGCTAAAATCGATAATAATATCTCTGGAAGCAATTTTTATGATGCAAAGGGCGATGCTTTAATACCCGGGTTACATGATCATCATATCCATTTGAATTCAACTGCGGTGGCCATTAATTCTGTTAACTGTGGTCCCCCTGATATTTCTAATGAAATAGAATTAATAGAGAAATTAAATTACCCAGGGCATGGATGGTTGCGTGGAATAGGTTATCATCACAGTGTGGCAGGGGAAATAGATAGGTGTTGGTTGGATAAAAATGGACCTAAGCGCCCCATTAAAATTCAGCACAGAAGTGGTAGGTTGTGGATTTTAAATAGTGCTGCCTTAAAACTTATTGGAAACAACAAGACACCTGACGGTCGCTTGTTTGATGATGATAATTCAGTGCGATATGGGTCAGAATTTCCAGATTTAAAACCTCTTATGAATACACTTTACTCTTATGGAATTACAGGTGTTACTGAAGTTACACCAAGTAATGGAGTTAAAGAATATTTAAATTATATTGATAAGGTTAAATTATTAAAAATAGATATAATGGGAAGGTCTGATTTGACTTTTAGTGAGTCAAAATATTTAAAGATTCACTATCATGAACCTGACCTTCCTAGTCTAGAAAGAATAACTCAAGAGATTAAGTCAGCACACCAGCACGGCAAGAATATTGCTGCCCATTGTGTCACTAGGTCCGAATTGATGCTTGTTTTAGCCGCATTAGAAGAAGCTGGTCCAGTTGAGGGGGATAGAATTGAGCATGCAGCTATAACTGATAATTTTTTAATAAATTGGATAAAAAAATTAAATCTTATTGTGGTTACTCAGCCAAATTTTATGGCCGAAAGGGTGGACACTTATATCAAAGATGTTGATGATTTTGAGCAAGAAAACTTATGGCGCTTAAAATCATTCATAAATTCTGGAGTAAGACTTGCGGCAGGAAGTGATTCCCCTTTTGGTAATTCTAACCCTTGGTTTGCTATGGAAAGTGCCGTAAATCGTCCGAGGGGCTTTGAAAATGAAGCTTTATCCCCTGAGGAGGCTTTGTCTCTTTACTTAAAACCGCCTTATAATGCTGGGGGAGCCTCGAGGGAAATTAAAGAAGGGGCAACTGCTGATCTATGTCTCCTTAATATGCCTTGGTCCGATGCGCGAATGAATCTCAATAATATAAAACCACGCGCTACTTGGATCGGGGGCGAGTTAGTCTTCAATGGCGTCAATTAAACCCCACTCTAAAGCTTTTTTTGCATTTATTTTTTTTGTTGTAATTGCCATGTAAGCGGTTCTCTGACGTCCAATTCTTCTGGGAATACTTACAGTTCCACCTGCACCAGGAATTAGCCCATATTTTAATTCAGGTAATTGAAACCAAGAATTTTGAGAAGCAATTATTTTTTTACTAAAAGCTGCCATTTCTATTCCTGCCCCTATTGCTCCGCCTTTAATATTAACGCATAATTTAGCTTGAAGCTGCATTAACTTTTTTGCTGGCAGCCCAACACTGCGTATCCAATGCGCAGAAGCAGGATCTGAGACTAAACCAAATTCCTCAACTGCCCCTCCTGCTGAAAATATCTTTCCATTTGAACTTAATAAAATTTTTGAGATATTTTTATCTATAATTGCCATATCAAGAATTTCATTAAGCTCGTCACGCATTTTTGAAGTTATCGCATTGTTTGTGTCCGCACGATTAAGTATTATCGATAGAATATTACTATCTGAATTTATAAGTAAGTCTGGTGATTTGGATTGGGGTAGTTTTTCTTTATTTTTTTTTGATAACCATTTTTTAAATTCTATTCCTTTCTGAACGGTACTAAATGCAAAACTTTCAACAATCAGTGAATTTGCCATAGGTAGTTTTTCTGTTGCCCGTAAAAGCTGTATTAATACCATTGATGTCAGAGGGTGTTCAGTAATATTCTTTGATATCAGGGGTAACTCTTTTATATTGTTGATTACCAAATCGCATTTTATTTTTAGCTTCCCATCACCTATCCCAATAATGGGACATGGTGAATTGCTTATCCACTCGCTTAAGCTATCATTAGAACCACTGAGGTTAAATGCCAAATAAGGATTTTCTGAATTTGGTCCAAAATTATATGACTGAGGTTTATTAGCAACTAAATCTGAAAACTCTATAAAACTTAGTGGCTTTTTCATTGACTCATCCGTTTACATAAGTGAATATCCGAACAGCGTTCGGAAAGTCATATATGAATTCATCTATAACTAATAAAAAGATAAAAGAAACAACTTATGGTCGGCCTCGTTTGCTTTCTCATGAGGAAATACTTGAAAGCGCTGTAGAGCTAGGCCTTGAGGGCCTCACTATGAAGCGGCTTGCCAAACATCTAAATGTTGGAACAGCTACATTGTATCAATATTTTGATAGTCGTAAAAGTTTGATGCGAGCTGCTGCAGTTTATTCTTTATCGGATCTCCCGTTACCAGTCGATACAGGTCAGCATTGGTCAAAACTATCTACAGAGTATGTGTCTGTCATACAGAATTTACTAGCCGAAAACCCAAGTTTTATTCATAGTTATCAGCACACAGATTACGGTTTTGAAGTTCAATTTCAATTAATTGAAAAATTTTTATCTTCAATGTCCAAAAGATATTTTACACCAAAAAAAGGAATGGAATTATTTAATATAATTGGGATGGTGGCATTCGCAGGGGCAATAGAGATCACCAGACAAAGAGAATTTGAATATAATGATGAAAGTATGAAAGATGTGGCCAAACGTCAATTTTCTAAATTAAATAAAAAAGAATTTCCATATATGACTGACGCTTTGTGTGTATTCACACAAGAACCGCAGAGTAAGTTAGAATTATTGTTAACTGCAACATTTAAATCAATTGCTAGGGAACGAGGAGAAGATGAAAGCGAAATAAATGTATGTTAGAAACAGCCAATACAAAAAATAAAACAAAAAAAATTCCCTTAGTCAAAGGTATACCTTTTATCGGCAGCACTTTCGAAATGGCTAAAGACCCTGCCGCTTTTTTTGTAAGAGCCTATCGAGATTATGGCCCAGTTTACCAGGTTAATGTTTTTGGAAGAAAACAATATGTCATAGCAGGAGTTGAGTCAGCTAAATTAATGTCAACTAAAAAAGGTAGAGATGGACTGCGGTCAAAGGAATTTTGGCAAGACTTTGTTGATCATTTTGGGGCCTCAAAAACACTTACTCAAATTGACGGCGAAGAACATCGCAAAATGAGAACAATAATGAGAAAGGGATTTTCCAGAGAGGCAGCTGCTGGGAAATACCACATGCTTACTGATATTGGGGATAAATCAATTACACGCGACTGGAAGCAAGGAGACAGCATCCCAGTTGTAGAGGCTTTTCAGTATATGATTGTCCAAATGATTGGTGAGATGATGAGTGGTGACGCACCATTAGAATACGTTAAAGATATAAGGACGAATATACTTTTTCTTTTGAACACTTTGGTGGCACGGGTTCGACCAAAATTCTTTTTAAAATCCCCAAAGTTCAAAAAAGCAAGTAAACGTGTTGACGAGTTAGGTGAGAAGCTAATTGCTCAATTTAAGGCTTATGCCGATAGTGGTGAACTCCCTGATAATCTTCTGGGTGATGTATATCAGGCACATATTGACGATCCTGAATTTGTTCAAGCCCGTGATCTTAGTGTCTTGCTAACTGGTCCTTATGTTGCTGGATTAGATACTGTTGCTAATACTGTAGCCGCTGCGACATACGGAATTCTTAAAACACCTGGTGTTTTAGAAAAGGTGCAGAAAGAAGCAGATGATCTCTATTCGAAAGAGACCATAACAGAGATGGATATAAGAAACCTTAGTTACATTCAAGGCTGTTTGAAGGAGGCAATGCGTTTATGGCCAATCGCCGTGGCGCAAATGAGAACCACGAACCACGATATGGAGTTTGAGGGATATCTTATTCCAAAAGATGAATTAATTTTTATTGGAACTTCTGTGCCTCACTTTATGGATGAGTATTTTCCCAACCCTTTAGATTTTGACCCCGAAAGATTTAACGAAGAACGTAAAGAGCATATGAAACCTGGGGTTTATGCCCCATTCGGACGGGGGCCTCATAGTTGCTTAGGTCAAAATTTAGCTGAAGTACTTATGGGCGTGATTATTGCAAGAGTATTTCACCGACTTAATTTGTCCTTAGAACCACAAAATTATGTTTTGAAAACTAAATCTGCGCCTACGCCGGGGCCAGCAATGAGTTTTGCAGTTGCTGTAAACTCTGAAAGAAACCCAGCTAAAAAATTAGTTCCTGAAATATTAGAAGAATAGGAGACAATCATGAACGCTATTATAAACTCAGATCATATTCAAACAGGTGAAGAATTGGAACGTTGTCCTTTTCCTATACCTTACGGTTGGTACAATGTTCACTTTTCACATGAATTAAAAGTAGGAGAAATAAAAACTGAAAAAGTTTTCGGAAAAGAGTGGGTACTTTTTCGTGGTGAAGATGGTTCTGTTGGTATGACTGATCCTTTTTGTCCTCACTTAGGCGCGCACTTAGGAAAGGGCGGTACCGTACAAGGGAATAATATTCGTTGTCCATTTCATCATTGGGAATTTAATAATGATGGTTGGTGTAAAAAAATACCATATGGTAAAGTGATGCCAGGTGTAGCTCGAAAAAAACCTATTCTAAAAGCGCTCCCAGTTATTGAAAAGTATGGGGCAATTTGGGCTTGGTATCATCCAGAAGGTGTGGACCCAATGTGGGAAATCCCTGTAGTTCCTGAAATGGAAGATCCCGATGCACATGTTGAGGTGAAATACCACTATTGGGATATTGGTACTTGTATTCAAGAGATGGGTGAAAATTCTGTTGATACTCCCCATTTAAAATTTCTTCATGGAGCTCCAATTATACCATCTGTGGAGGCAAAAGCCGAAGGACATATTTGGCATTATGATATAATGGATGGATACATTGTAGGCGAGAGCCACGGACCAGGTATACCCATTAATAGACACAATAAGGATGGCATATCAATGTTAATGTTTGCAACGCCAACACCAACAGATGCTGAAATGTCTAGGGTTAGAATGATGTTTACTTGGAAAAAGTACCCTGAAGGTTCAAAAGAAGCAGAAATTGCTCATCATTTATATAAGCATTCAATTGGCGAAGCTGAAGGAGAAGACTCTGCTGGCTTTGAATCGGTTGACTTAATAGTATGGGATAATAAAAAATACAGACCTAAACCATTGTTATGTGACGGTGATGGCCCTATTTTGGCATGGCGTAAATATTTCCGGCAATTTTACGTGGGTCTGGACGAAAATAATCCTGCGGTGGCAATGTAATGCACGGACGATTGGAAGGAAAAGTTTGCATTATAACTGGAGCTGCTCGAGGAATGGGCGAGGCAACCGCTAGGTTGTTTGCTTCTGAGGGTGCTACTGTTGCTTTAGGTGATGTTATGGTTTCTGAGGGCACATCGGTTGCTGAAGATATTGGAGGGAATGCTTTTTTTCAGAAATTAGATGTTTCTGATGATGAAAATTGGAAAAATTTTGTATCAGCAGTAATATCTAAATTTGATACTATTGATGTGTTAATTAACAACGCTGGACTGGTGCACTTTACTCCAATTGAACACTTCAATCCAGATGATGCAGAAAAAATATTAGGTGTGAACACGGTTGGTCCCATGCTGGGTGCAAAGCATGTTACTCCATTTATGAAAGCAGCTCAAAAGGGATCTATTGTAAATATTAGTTCGGTGGATGGTTTGCGTGGGTGTAATGGCCTAACCTTATATACAGCTAGTAAGTGGGCTTTGCGAGGTCTTACTAAGTCTTTAGCCTATGAGCTAGGCACCTCAGGAATACGTGTAAATTCATTGCATCCAGGAGGTGTGAATACTCCAATGGGGAATGCACGTGGTTTACCAGCGGATCAATTAGCGCATGCATTTTGCCGTGTCCCTCTCCAAAGAATTGGGGAGCCAAATGAAATTGCTAACGCATCACTTTTCTTAGCAAGTGATGAAGCGAGTTATATTACAGGAGCTGAACTAGCCGTTGATGGTGGTTGGGGAGCGGGATATTACCAACCTGTTCTTCCAGGAGCTCCAGACGGTTTAACCCCGTAATAATGTTTAAAATAATTTCTAGAGTATTTTTAATATTAATTTTAATATTTATTTTGGTTTTTATTTTCATAAAGTGGAAAATGGACAATGAAGTTGCTTCTGTTACCCCTCTATCTATGAGTACTTTAGAAGTTAATCTAAATCCAGTAGTTGATAAAAACCATACTTTCAAAAAACTTCCACAAAATAATGAGCCTCAACATCCGTTTATGGCTATAACTGATAGAAGCGCTATGCATGCCGGAAGTTGGGAGAGTGATGTTCATCCAGCGAGTGCAGTTACATCTGAAAATATAAAAATAATTTCTAGACGAGCAGGAGGGAGTGCTGCCCGTCAATGCGCAACTTTTACATTTATAGAACAGGGTCACCCTTTAATTCTCTGCGGAGGACTTACTAGTTTTCGTTTGCAACTTTTGCATAAAGATACATTAGAGCTGTTAGCAATATATGATCTTCCAATGCGACCTTCAACATTTGAGTCACTAGTTAAAAGAGACACAGATATTATTTTTACAGATACTTCTGGCGGCGCATATATGTATTTAGATAATGAAGGACGGGCTGTATTAGCTGATGCAAATCAGAGAATCCGTAGAATAAAGCCTAGGCAAGACGGTCAGGGTGAATGGAAGTTTTTTGAAATAGATAGTTGGGATATGAATAAATATGTTCCAAATGATTGCTTTCATTGGAACAATCTTTTTCCCAAGGGCGAATGCGATGGAATAACTACAGTAATGCCTGATTATAATGGACTGCTATGGTGGGTTACTCGTAACGGCCGTGTTGGCTCTCTGGATACTAAAACGGGAAAAGTTTTGTCAATTATGTTGAAAGGCGAAGAAATTCAAAATTCATTCGCTGTTGATCAGACAGGTGCCTATATTGTCTCTGATTACGCTATGTACCATATGAAGCTTTTGGAGGGAATGCCAACACAACAATGGCGTTTTGAGTATGATAGAGGGTCCAGCAGAAAAGTTGGATCAATAAACCAAGGTAGTGGAACTTCACCCAGTCTTTTTGGAGACAACTACCTTACCTTCACTGATAATGCAGATGATAATATGAACATTTATGTAGCGAGAAGAAATACTTTGAGTCGCAATGAAGAACGTATTATCTGTAAAATACCTGTTTTTAAAAAGGGTTATAGTGTTACTGACAATTCTATGATCGCATATAATCGTTCGGTTATTTTAGAAAATAACTCGGGATATACCAATTCTATGATACAAAAAAGTTATTCTGATGTTGTAGGTGGGGTAGTTAGGGTTGATGTGAGAGAAGATGAAAGCGGTTGTGATAAGATTTGGACCAATGACCTAAAAGTCCCCTCTGTTGTGCCAAAGCTGTCTTTGGGTAACGGCATTGCATACTTCTATAGTTTTGATTTACTTGATAACGGTGATCGCCTTTGGTCATTGGTAGGTCTTGATTTTGAGACAGGTAAGGAAGTCATACGAATCCCAACGGGTACGGGGGAAGCATTTAATAATAACTGGGCTAGCATAGCCATAGCTCCCAATGGAAATACGTGGGTTGGCACACGTAATGGTGTGCTAAATATTACAGAGCATTGAGACCCCTAAATCATTCTGCTGCAGTTGGCCAAGGATCACGCTCTGTGCCTTTTGTTACCCAGTGGCCATTTGATTTGCTCTGCAATGATTTGGCTTCTTTTCTTGGGCTGTAGAACTGTTTATACCAGGCACGTGCCTTTCCAAAGGGACCATCACCTACAACTTGCATTATAGATATGCATGGGGCCTTGTTAGCCCATATCTCAAAATCTTGCAGTAATGCGAGTTTTGACCCCTCCTGAAAAGCAGGTACTGCTGCCTCATCTTCTTTTGTCATCGGAAAATTTGGTGGTTGAACTGTTAATCCGTGCCATGCTCTCACACTTCCGTCTTCGATTGGGGTATGGCATATCATCATTAGGGAATTATAATAACCATTCATTCTCGATAAGAGTATTCCAGGACCAGTGTACCAAGTGTCATTAGTCATTATATCATCCGCAAGTGTACGATGCCCAGCTGCCAGAACTTGACGGATTACATGGTCTTTGCATTCGCTTTCGAAGTATTGCATATCCGTCGAACCGTGAATTGGACCCAGATGAGCCTTATCAGTCATATTGTCAATTATCTCTTGGGGGTGGCAATCAAGCGTGCCTAGGTGATCAACTTTCCAGTTTACCCACTTAGGGTCATCCCACTCAGGTAAAGGGTGGGGTTCAAAGTTTGGTTCCTTTTCTTCTTCATCATGCCACATTAGGATTAGTCCTCCCCATTCTTGAACGGGGTAACTTCTGATTTTTGCTGCTTTTGGTATAGGGGCAGGTGAATAGGGAATTTCATTACATATTCCGTCAGGTCCAAATTTCCACGCATGATACGGACAGCGAATATCATCACCCTCAACCTGTTTACCATCAAGCACTACATATGAAGTATCATTTTTAGCTAAATGGGTTTTCATATGTGGGCAATAGGCATCCATTATAACCACTCGCCCTGACGTTCCACGGTACATTATCAAGTCTCGACCGAAGTAACGAAGAGATGATGGTTTATTGGTTGCCTCTGCAGATTCACCGACCATAAACCATCCACGCGGGAATGTGTACTGACCTATTCCATATTCATTTGTTTTTGCCATAGTTATCTCCAATTAAGTCTAAATCAGTATTGAGAAGCAGGTATAGTGTTTAATTCTGGTTTATGACCACCATAACCTCCATCCTCAACGCAAGCAGTGCCCCCTGGTGTATACATCAGAGTAACGCATTGATTACAAGCGGTACAGCCTGAATTACGAACGCTTCCATTTTGTAGGGAATTTACTAAATAAGGATCATAAATAAGTGCCCTACCTAAACCAATTGCATCGAAACCCTCCGACATTACTGTATTAATATTAGATATATTTTGGGCGCCCCCTAAGTAACAAAGCGGCATATCAACAGCATTTCGGATTTTTTTTGCAGTTTCAAGTGAATAAAGTTGTTTAAATTCTTTGTCAGGTTCATTACTTTTTGGTTGCATTAACATTCCAACTCTTATGATTAAATTTTTAGGCTTTACCGAAGATTTTGGGAGGGGATTGCCAAACATTGTATCAATGGACTCAACATTAAGACCATTAGATAATTGTGCCATGTGAGCTCCAGAGTTCTCAAGTATTTTTGCAATTTCAATGCCTTCCTCTATGGTATTTCCTCCTATTTTCCCATCAGTTTGACTGAATTTAACAGTGACAGCTATATCATTTCCTACTGCATCAAGAACTTTTGAAAGTACTTCCTTTGGGTAGCGCATTCTATTATCAATATTACCCCCATATATATCTTTCCGTGTATTATAAAAAGGTGTTATGAATTGAGCTAATAGATATCCATGGCCCATGTGGATTTCTATAGCATCAAAACCTGACTCCTTTGCGTGAATAGCCGCCTGCACAAATTCATTAGAAATTTTATCCATGTCATCACGCGTCATCTTTTGTTTTAGATAACGTCCTGTCATAACACCAAATTTATTAAACCCTCCATTAGCTGATATGGGTTTTAGAGAAGAAAATTGTTTGGGAAGAAATGTAAAGGCACCTGCATGTGTAATTTGTGCTTGAGCTGCTGCTCCATGTTTGTGAACTGCGTCTGTTAGTGACTTAAAGTCTTTCGTGGTATTTTTAGAAAGATGCGCTTGATCGATAAAAGTTTGTCCGTCTTTAGAAGTTGCACAATAAGCTACAGTGGTCATTGCGGCTCCACCCTTGGCTACTTCTTCATGAAATTTAGAGAGGCCTTTAGATATTATACCATTTTTACACATTCCTTCATTTGTAGCCGCTTTGATGAAACGATTTTTTAATGTCAGCGGACCAATTTTTATGGGTGTAAAGCTTAATGAGTTAGTATTCATGAATATGATATATAATCTAAATGCGAAATAAATCACGCTAAAAATGTTGAAAACTTCTATTTTTTCTTTCTTTTTTCTTCAAATGCGTAGTATTGTTACATATAAACTACGCATTAGGAGTGCAACGCTGTCTCAATTTCATTTAGCTGACTTATTTAAATATGTGGTAAACCGAATACCTGAACGAATTGCATTGTTGAGTGAAAATGGTCCTGTAAGTTATAAGGAGCTGGACCAGCGTTCCTCAAGACTTGCTGCAGGTTTATTTGCAAAGGGTATAAGGCAAGGTGATCATGTAGGTATTTATTTAATGAATGGACCTGAATTTTTGGAAAGTTTTTTTGCTATAGTGAAAATAGGGGCAGTACCCTTTAATATTAATTACAGATATGGCTATGAAGAGTTGCTATATTTGTTGAGCAACGCCAATGCCAAAGCAATCATTTACGACATCCAATTCTCTGAACATATAAATAAACTAAATGAAAAATTATCAACACTTGAGATCTGTATTAGTGTGGGCAACGAAATGGGTTTGGTGCCTGGGGAATTCAGTTACAATGAACTATTGAAATTTGAATATAATTTTGATGGTTATGCCAGATCTGAAAATGATTATATATTACAATATACGGGAGGCACTACCGGCTTGCCTAAGGGTGTTATGTGGTCACATAAGAGCTTTTTTTTTGCATGTTTAGGCGGAGGGGGGCTTTACGCTGGGGCGCCTCCAATATCCATGCCTGATGAACAAGGAAAAATTGCTTTCGGCGCTCCTCCATTGAAGATTCTGCCATGCGCCCCTTTGATGCATGGAGCCGCTATGTGGACTGCTTTATCAGGTATATTAGGAGGTATGACTTTAGTACTTGACCCAATGAGGAAAGGCTTTAACGCTCATGAAATATGGGACAGAGTTGAGCATGAAGGTGTCAACATTTTGCAGATTGTTGGAGATGCGATGGCAATCCCTTTGCTAAATGCTTTAAAATCTAAAACTAAAAAATGGGATTTATCTAGTTTAGTACATCTAGGGTCAGGGGGAGCTATATTCTCTAGACACAACAAATCAGAGTTTAAAGATATATTTCCTAAATGTGTGATTGCAGATGGAATGGGGACTTCTGAAACAGGCATATCAGGCATGGGCTCGACGCCCGCGAAAGAAGGTTTTATGAAATTGCCTATAACAGATCGTCAACAAGTTGTAATTGATAATAGGATAGCTGATATTAACGAAATAGGTTATCTTGCAAAAGCAGGTAACACGCCCATAGGTTACTATGGAGACGAACAAAAATCAAAAGAGTTATTTAAGCATATAGATGGAAAAACATGGGTGCTTACTGGTGATCGTGCTAAACGCGACTCTCTAAATACATTAATTTTGTATGGCAGAGGTTCAACCTGTATAAATACAGGAGGTGAAAAGGTTTACCCGGAAGAAGTTGAGGAAATTTTACGTTCTCACCCATCTATATTTGATGCTGCGGTAGTTGGAGTGACTGATTTAAAATGGGGTGAATTAGTTAGCGCAGTAATCTCCATAACGGAAGGATCAGATAGCCCAAGTTTACAAGAAGTAAAAACATTTTGTGCTTCAAAATTGGCTGGTTATAAGTGCCCCAGACAATTAAGGGTTGTGAATACTTTGAAAAGATCTCCGGCAGGCAAGCAAGACTATAAATGGGTGAGGTCCATATTTAATGGGAACGAAAAAAAATGAGTCTTTCAGATACCACACCACAAAGTAAAAAATATTCATGGTTTGTTCTGTTAATGATGGTTTTGCTGTATCTTGTTAATGTTGCTGACCGTTACTTAGCTTCAGGGTTACTTGAGGAAATCAAAAAAACCTTTGAGGTCTCTGATACATTTATGGGTTTCTTAGTTGGCCCCGCATTTGCAGTTGTATATACGCTTCTAGCTATACCAATTGCGCGGTTAGCTGACAAAAGAAATCGTGTTAAAATAATTGTAATTGGGGCTATTGTATGGAGTTGTTTTACCGTTCTATCGGGCATTGCAAATACCCCTTGGGCATTTGCCTTATCAAGGCTGGGTGTTGGTGTAGGAGAGGCTGCTTTTTTAGCACCTGCATTTTCATTGCTTTCAGACTATTTTCCTCCCAAAAAGCGCGCTTTTGCTTTTGCGATTTTAAATTTTGGGGTTTATTTCGGTCAAATTTTCGGATTAGTTGGTGGAGCGGCAATAGCAGAAGCTTTTCATTGGCGGATAGCATTTATCTCCCTTGGAGCACCTGGCGTAATTCTTGGTCTACTTACTTTAATTTTAGTTAAAGAGCCGGCACGCGGAAGATTAGATACAAATGTGTCATCAATTATAAAAAATTACTCATTTAGCTATACTTTAAAAATCCTTTGGCACAGAAATAGTTTTAGGTTTATGACTATAGGAACTGCTCTTGGCGGATTTGCAAGCTATGGTTTCGGAATATGGGCCCCTACATTGTTTAGTAGAGGGTTTGAACTTTCTTTAACTGAGGCAAATGCGCGTTATGGAGGTCCATCATTCATTGCGGGTATTACTGGAGCCCTGATAATAGGTGTACTGTGTGATCGTTTAACAAGTAAAGATGATAGATGGCCATTCTGGCTATCAGCTATTGGTTTAATTGGATTTTTTATATCTATGACAATTTTGTGTTTTGTGGATAATGTGAATCTAGCAACTATTTTAACCCTTCCGGCAGGGTTAATGGCAGGAGGCTGGGTGATTGCCATGCAAGCAGCACTCCAAGATTTATTACCTGCTCAGGCAAGAGCAACAGGAACAGCCCTTTGGGCATTTGCGCTTACTTTTACGGGTTTAGCTTTAGGAGTTCAATTCGTAGGAGTTCTCAACGAATTGCTGACATCGCATTTTGGAGATCAAGCTATTCGTTACGCCATGGCGGTGACTTTGCTAGCGGCGTTACCTAGCGTATGGTTTATACTTATAGCTGGTAAAACCTTTGAGGTTGACCGTGAGTATTTGTCTGATCATTTATCCTAATATTCATACTAAAAAATATTATTTAAAAGTAATAGCTACCACCATTAGCTACTAAAATTGAACCTGTAACAAAACTGGCTTCATCTGAAAGTAGATATGCTACTGAATTTGCTACTTCGCTAGGATCTGCCATTCGCCCCAGAGGAACAGATTGCTCCATCGAAGTTATCCACTCTTGTGGTAACCCATTCATAATGGGTGTGTTAGTTGGTCCCGGCGCAACAGCATTTACGCGAATTCCCCGAGGGGCTAGCTCACGTGCGAGTTGTCTTGTTAGGCCAATTAAAGCAGATTTACTTGTAACATAATGAGGAGAGCCTTCCCCAGATTGAGCTGAAGTAGAACTAATATTTACAATTGAACCTGCATTGTTGTCTTCAGCCATTATGCGCACGGCCTCACGGCAAGTGTAAAATGCTCCATTTAAGTTAACTGATAAAACAGTCTCCCATCCTTCATCCTCCATATGTATTAGATGGTCGACAAAAGTGTTTGATTTCCCATTTTTTGCAATTTCATCATTTTTTTTATTCATTGCTTCATAAAACTTTTCTGAACCATCGCCTTTTGCCTGCCCAATTCCAGCGCAATTCACTACATAGTCTAGCCTTCCGAAAACCTCTCTTGCTTTTCTGACTGCATTAATAACATCCTTGCTTTTTCCAACGTTGCATTGCAGCGCTAGATGTTTACCTTTTAACGATTGAATTACTGATTTTACATTCTCTATATTAAGGTCCATCGCTGCTACACTAGCACCATTTTCTGATAATTTTTTTACTATTGCGGCCCCAATTCCCTGACCCGCACCCGTTACTATAGCTGTTTTATTAATCAAATTCATAGTTTCGTCCTAAGTTGGTACATATAGTTCGTTAGCTTTTCCACCATCGACAGGTATGCTCGCTCCTGTTATATAAGAAGATTCATCTGATGCCAGAAAATACACCACGTTCGCTACTTCCTCTGGTGTTCCTATTCTGCCCATTGGGTTTGCATTTGCGATAGCTGTTCCTGCATTTGGATCACTATCAAACCAAGCTTTTGTGGCGGGTGTCATTATTGGCCCTGGGGTAACTGAATTTATTCTTACCCCCAGGCGCGCACCTTCCATTGCGGCGTTTCGCGTGAAATGTAGAAGTGCAGCCTTTGATGCTCCATAACCCGACATGCCTACCATCGCTCTGTCTCCATTTACTGAACTCACGTTTATTATACTACCGCCTTTTTCCGACATAGCTACCATTGCTGCTTTAGTGCCAGCGTATGGAGCGTCTACATTAGTCCGAAAATTTTTTTGAAATTCATCAAGGTTTACATCTTTTATTAGTCCCATGCCAACATGTGCAGCATTGTTAACGAGAATATCTAATCCATGTTTTTTGGCTACATCAGTTATCATCTGTGAATATTCCTCTGTTGCGCTTACATCCAGAACTTTTGCTTCACACTTACCCCCTTCATGCCTTATTTTTTCAATTGCGATCGATAACTTATCTTCATTTCGAGCGCATATTATTACATAAGCACCTTTTAGTGATAGCTTTCTTGCAATTGCAAGCCCAATGCCATCACTGCCTCCGCTAACAATAGCGGTTTTATCTTTTAAATCATTCATAAGAGTCCCCTTTTGTATGTGAGCTTATAATTTAGAATGCGTAGAAAATAAACATAAAAAATACGCATTTCTGTTGAAAAGCCATGTTGATTATCGATAATGCGTAATATATGGTATAAAAAAAAACGAGGGTGCTTTTAATTACAAATGGTAAACGCCGATCCAATAGTTGAAGAGTTAATGTCTCCTGGCGGAGAATTCGAGGTTATTTCTCAAGGGTCAATTCGAATTTTTAAGAATGCACCAAAAAATATGAGTGTTATATTTGATAATGCAAGAAAATATGGTGCTATTGAATTTTTAGTTTCTGGAGATATTCGTCTCAGCTTTGATGACGTATTTGGGTATGCAGATGGGCTCAGCTTTTGGCTTACAGAAGAAATCTCAAAGATTAAGGGTAAAACTATAGCGATATGCATGAAGAACCAGCCTGAATGGATGATTGCCTTTATCGCCATAATAAATGCTGGCGGAGTGGCAGTTTTGATAAATAGCCGAGGAACTGGAGAGTCCATGCTTCAAGCTATTGAAGATACTAATTGTGTTTGTGTGATTGGTGATAAAGCCCGACTAGATGTCCTACTCAAAGAAGGTTATAAAGGTAGATATTTATCAGCTGATAATTTTCCAAAGAAATCAAATCAATTCAAAGCCACTCGCAAAGAGAGCGACGAGGTTGCATGTATGTTCTTTACTTCTGGTACAACTGGTATCGCTAAAGCTGCTGTGATTACTCATGGCGCTTTTATATCAGGTGTAATGAATACTCAGATGGCAATGGCTGCTGTGCTTAAAAGAATGGCACTAAATTATAGTATTGATGTCGAAACATTAAAATCTCAGATGCCCCAAAGTGGGTCGCTTTTAATATTTCCCTTATTTCATACAAGCGGTTGCAGTGCAATCTTTATGACTGCACTAATCAATGGTGGAAAATTAGTGATAATGGACAGATGGAAACCTGAAAAGGCCCTCGCGTTGATTGAAGAGGAAAAGATATCAAATTTTGGGGGGGTTCCAACAATGTACTGGGATCTACTTCGTTCTCCAGATTTTGAGAAGTTTGATACTTCTTCATTAGTTTCAGTGTCCTGTGGAGGACAAGCTTTACCTATTAATCTCCTTGAGCAGATTCAAAAATCATTTCCAAAAGCTTTTATAGGTGCAGGTTATGGAATGACTGAGACATGCGGAGCAATATCGCAAGCTGTTGGCGAAGCTTACCTTGCTAATCCGTCTGCTTCGGGTCAAATACTTCCCATGTTTGATGTGCAGATCACGGATGACGAAGGTGTTAGCTTAGCTAATGGCGAAATTGGCGAAATTTGGGTCAAGGGTGCAACGCTAATGCAAGGCTATTTCAATAGACCTGATGAGACAGCAGCTTGTATGTCACGTGATTGGTTTAAGACGGGTGATATAGGAAAAATAGATGATCAAGCTTATCTTTATATTGTTGATAGAAAAACTGATATGGTAATATCAGGCGGTGAAAATATCTATTGTGCTGAGATTGAACAAATACTGGCACGCCATAAAGATGTTTTAGCGGTTTGTGCATATGGCATTCCTCACTCACGGTTGGGTGAGGCTCTTATTGTTAGTCTTTATGCTAAAGATGGTTTATCAGAGAAAGATATCTTAAGCTTTGCAATAAATAATTTAGCTAAGTATAAAATACCAGAGCGAATTATCATACAAAATAAGCCTTTTGAATTAAACGCTATGGGAAAAATTGAAAAAAATAAAGTTAGAGAAACGTATACAAAGCTATTTAAAAAAGAGCAGAAGTAAAATGACTTACCCTAAAGATATAAAAATTATAGATACAATGTTGGGTATACCAACTCATGCAGATAGATCGGATTGGTATAGTAGCTTTCGTCCTTTGTTAAACGACCAGCAGAGCCGTGATATGTTTAAAATGCCTGCCCAATATATGTTTAAAGATATCCCCGAGCCATGCTCTGATGAAGCAGATTTTGTAGCTTGGACAATTAAGCAGATGAATGCCCATAATATAGAAATGGCTATGGTTGGTTTCAATGATGATAAAACCTCAGAGCAAGCTGCTAAAAATTATTCAAAGCGTTTCTTTTTTGATGTGCCGTGCAACCCCAATGATGGAATGAAAGAGGTAAAACGGTTAAAGTTTTTACATAAGAAATATAATATAAAATCGGCTTCAGTTTTCCCTGCAGGGACATGCCCGCAAATAGCTATAAATGATGCTAGGATGTATCCGCTCTATGCTGCATGTGTAGAGCTTGATATCCCTATAGTCCTAAACGTTGGGGTGCCAGGTCCTAGAATACCCATGCATACTCAGAAAGTTGAACATTTAGATGAAGTTTGCTGGTTTTTCCCTGATTTGAAAATAGTAATGCGACATGGAGCCGAGCCCTGGGAAAATTTGGCTGTAAAGCTTATGATAAAATACCCTAATTTGTATTATTCAACATCTGCTTTTGCTCCTAAGCACTACCCAAAAGCAATAATTGAATATGCGAATACCAGGGGTGCAGATAAGATTATTTATGCAGGGTACTTTCCGATGGGTTTAAGTTTAGACCGTATTTTTAGTGATATGGAGAATGTACCACTAAAAGCACATGTGTGGCCTAAATTTTTGAGAGAGAATGCAATAAAAGTCTTTAAATTAAAGGATCAAATATGAGCTCAAATACCACATCTCACGTTGCTGTCTGGTCTCAGTTAGAGGGATTGAGCGGTAATGACTTAACTGCATGGCGGATGAATCCAGTTGATAACCGTGCTTCAATTAGTGAGCGAAACCTTGATACCTTACCGATGCCATTCGGTTGGTTTATGGTAGCTTACACAGATGAGCTCTTGGTGGGTGAAGTTAAGCCTCTTTTTTACTTTGGTAAAGATTTAGTTCTATGGCGTGGTGAGGATGGCCGGGCTAGGGTTATTGATGCGTATTGTAAACATCTTGGTGCTCATATGGGTTATGGTGGGAGAGTTAAAGGAAACTCATTAGAATGCCCATTTCATGCTTGGGAATACAATAGTAAAGGGAGTGTTGTTGCTGTTCCTTATGCAAAAAAAATACCACCGTCTGCTGCTAGGCCTTGTGAAAAAGAATGGATTGTCAAAGAAAGTAACAAACAAATATTAGTTTGGTACCATCCTTTTAACGAGCCCCCGAAGTGGCAGCCAGAAACTTTTGAACAAGTTTATGATACAAACTGGACTGATTATAAAAAATATGAATGGATTGTTCATGGGCCTGTGCAAAACATGGCTGAAAATGGCGTTGATGCTGCCCATTTTAAATACATCCATGGTACAAATGATTTCCCTGATTATGATTTTGAATTTGATGGACATAAACGAACGGCTAGTGTTGATGCTAAAATGCCAACCCCAAAAGGTGTTGTAGATGGAACTATAGCTTATGGGACTGTTGGAGCAGGACAAAGTTGGACTAAGTTTTCTGGAATTTCTGAAACTTTAATGGTGGCTGGTATAACTCCAATAGATCAAGAAAGAACGCATATTAGGTTCGCATTTACTCAGCCAAAAACAGAAGCTGAAGGACCCATGGCCAGTCTAGCTAAGGCTATGAGGCGTGAAATTTGTAAACAACTGGATCAAGATAAAGTCGTATGGGACCGTCAAAAATATATGCCAAAGCCCAGTATATGTGATGGGGATGGCCCTATACTTCCTTTCAGAAAATACTTTTCACAATTTTATGCAGAATGGGGTAACGATAAAAAGCAAATGACCAAACTCAAAATGGATAACAGGACTGAATAGTTGAAGTATATTGATACATTACGTGATGGTCCAGTCACGTTCATAAAAATTAATCGCCCTGAGGCAATGAATTCAATTACTGATGAAATGCATAGTGATTTAAATACTGCATTTGATGATTTTTCATCTGATAAAAATCAATTAGTTGCAGTAATCTCCGGCGAGGGTGGTAAAGCATTCTGCGCCGGAAGTGATTTGAAAGACGGTATAAATGGTAGTTATCCAAGAGGTGGATATGCTGGATTGATAAACCGTTTTGATTTGGTAAAACCAGTCATTGCTGCAGTTGACGGATATGCATTAGGGGGAGGGTTTGAGCTAGCATTAGCTTGCGATTTGATCTTAGCCTCTAAGAGATCTTTGTTTGGCTTGCCAGAGCCTTTAGTTGGTGCAGTGGCATTAGGTGGAGGCCTTCATAGGTTGCCTCGACAAATAGGACAAAAAAATGCTATGGAGATTATCCTTACATCAAGAAAGTACACAGCGGATGAGGGTTTGCGTATGGGGTTCGTGAATAAAGTAGTAACTCATGATAAGTTGATGGATGTTGTAAAAAAATATTGTGATGATATTTTGAAGGGGGCGCCTTTGGCAATTCAGGCATCTAAAATGACCGTAAAAAGAGGGCTCTCAGAGGATAGTTTGAAAGCTGCATTAGTTAAACAAGAAAGTTATGATGAATTCATAAAGTGGCGTAATAGTGATGATGCTCTTGAAGGTGTTAAAGCTTTTTCGGAAAAAAGAAAACCACATTGGACAGGAAGTTAAGAGAAAGTTATGTCAAGAAGTCTTTATTTAAGTAGTGTTATATTTTGTTTATTGGTTACTGCTGGATGCACAGAAAAACCAGAAAAACAAATTTCTAAGGTTGAGCTTCACTCAGCCCCAGTCTTAGTTGAAAAGATAGCCACAAAAAATGCTTATTTTGGTGACCTACATGTGCATACAAAAAACTCTTTTGATGCCTTTATAACAGGTACAAGGACTAATGCTGATGACGCATACCGTTTTGCAAAGGGAGATACTATCGATAATGGGGCCGGTAAAAATATTACAATTTCTGGTGCTCCTTTAGACTTTTACGGAGTAACAGATCACGGAGAATACATGGGTGTTCTAGCTGCAATGCGTGATAGAGGAAACCCTTTGTCCAAAACAGATACAGCAAAGTCAATTTTTGGAATATTTGGGGGTTCAAGAGAGGCCCGCATTGAAGCATTTACAAAGGTTGGAACAACAATCGTAACTGGTAATGCTATAGAGGATATTTATGATAGGGACTTCATAGATAGCGCTTGGGCAGAGAATATTCTCGCAGCAGAAAAGCATTACGAACCAGGAAAATTCACAACATTTGCTGCTTATGAATATACTAATATGAATATTATTGGGAAAATAACTGACAATGCTGGAGCCATTAATTTGCATCGTAATGTAGTTTTTCGTGATAAGGCTCCAGAGCGATTATTTTCAACACTAGATTCGACAAATCCTGAGGACCTATGGAATTGGATGAATGATAAGCGGGATGAGGGATTCGATGTTTTAGCTATCCCTCACAACTCTAATGCATCTAATGGTGAGATGTTCTCAACGACAACCACTGATGGTTCCCTCATTGATAAGGCTTATGCCGAAAACCGCCTTAAAAATGAGCCAATAGTAGAAATGACCCAAGTCAAAGGCACTTCTGAAACTCACCCACTGTTATCTCCGGAGGATGAATTCGCAAATCATGAGCTTTATGAAATACTTGTTGGTATGGCTAAGGAAAGTCAAAAAGTACCAGGTAGTTTTGTTCGTCAATCTTTGTCCAGGGGAATTGGTATTGAACAGGACATTGGAACTAATCCATATGCTTTTGGTTTTATTGGATCATCAGATACTCACGTAAGCGCTCCGTCTTTATCAGAAGAGGAGCATTTTGGTAAGTTCTCACATGATACCGATCTTGCTAATCGAGGATCAGTGCCCCCAGATGGTAAAATGTCTTGGGATAATGTTGCAACTGAAGAGACTGAGTTGGCTTTTATATCTTCTGCTTCATATGGAGCATCTGGTTTAGCTGGTGTCTGGGCTGAATCTAACACTAGAGAAGATATATTTGATGCTATGAAACGTAAGGAGACTTTTGCAACATCTGGGCCCCGTATAAAAGCTCGGTTTTTTGCTGGAAACTATGAAAATACGATTTTATCATCGACTAAAATGCTTGAAGATGCTTACGAACAGGGCACGCCTATGGGAGGAGTTTATAATAGCAAAAATGAATCCCCAGTTTTTATTGCTTGGGCAATTAAGGACCCAGATGGGTATCCCTTACAACGAATACAAATTATAAAGGTTTGGTCGGATGAGGCTAAAAACCGTGAAGAAATTTATGATATTTCTTGTGCAGGCGGTGCAGAACCATCACCTCAAACTAACCGATGCCCTGATAATGGCGCAACAGTTAATTTGACTAACTGCAAAACGAACGATGCGACAGGAAGCAGTGAGCTTAAGGCACTTTGGTCTGACCCTAATTACAAAAAAGGCCAGAATTCGGCTTACTATATTCGTGTTTTAGAAAATCCAAAATGTCGTTGGAGTACTTGGGATGCAGTTCGTAATGGCACCCCTCCAAACCCCAATATGCAAGCTACTCTCCAGGATCGCGCATGGAGTTCAGCTATCTGGACGAAATAGTCACTTCTGATTAATTATTATGTCCGCACCTTTTTCAGCTATTGCTATAGTAGCTGCATTAGTATTGCCTGAAATGAGTCTTGGCATGATCGAGGCATCAACAACTCGTAACCCATCCACTCCATTTACTCGAAGGTCCAAGTCTACTACAGAGTCGATGTCACTGCCCATTCTACAGGTGCCAACGGGATGATACATGGTGGTTCCAAGGTTTAATTGCCATTCTAATTTTTCATCATTGGAAATAACTTGACGCCCAGGAAGTTTTTCTTTGTCAATTATTTTGGAAAGTGCCGGCATTTTTGCCAGCTCTCTAGTTATATCCATTGCTTTTATTATTAAATGCCTGTCCATTTCAGCAGATAAATAATTATGAACAATCAAAGGGTCATCTGAGGGGTTACTTGATGCACATTGTACAAAACCACGGGACTCTGGCCGTAGCTGAGCTCCACCTATAGTAAGTCCTGAATATTCAGTTAATTTTGCATTTTCCCCTCTGCTTGCGGCTGAAAGATCACCGGTTACAGCTAAGCAATGAAATTGTAAATCAGGGCGGTCTAGGCTTTCGTTGCTTTTTACGAATGCCCCTACTGATGCAGCAGGTAGAGTCATTGGGCCTTTTCTAAAAAAATAATATTTTATTATATTTTTAATTAAATTTAAGTTTTTTAATTCATTATTATAGCTGAATACCCCTGGTTTAAGTGACCAAGCCATTGGTGCCATGTAGTGATCTTGGAGGTTTTTTCCAACTTCAGGACTATTAACCAAGACTTTAATACCCATAGACTTTAGAAGTTCAGCTGGGCCAATACCTGATAACTGTAAAAGTTGAGGGGTTTTATAGGTACCTGCACTAAGAATAATTTCTCTATTCGCTTTTAGTATTTCAATTTTTTTTCGACTATCAACAATTAAACTTCTCGCGCGATTATTATCGAAATTTATTTTATTCACATTTGTATTTGTGAGAATAGAAAGGTTTTTTCTTTTTCTAACGGGTCGCAAAAAAGCATTTGAAGTAGAGCACCTTTTGCCACCTTTTATATTGACATCATAATGCCCCGCACCTTCTTGGCTATCGCCGTTAAAGTCGTTATTTTCTGAAATGCCGTATTCGATAAATGCTTTTATAATTGAGTCATTAGTTGGATTTTTATCAATAATTTCTGAAACGGCTAAAGGGCCATCTTCTCCATGATATCTATTTTTACCTAATTTGTAGTTTTCTGATTTTTTAAAATAAGGTAGGATGTCCTCCCAACCCCAGCCATTGCAGCCCAAGTTAGCCCAAGTGTTATAGTCCTCTCTGTGTCCACGAATATAAATCATTCCATTTATTGAACTTGAACCACCTAATACTTTTCCGCGGGGCAATGGTAGAATTCGATTATTCATTAAGGGCTCTGGCTGAGTTTTAAGACTCCACGAAAGATTTGGGTTATGAAGGGTTTTTCCATAACCAATGGGCATATGTATTGATGGATCGATATCGATACCACCTGCTTCTACCAAAGCAACTGTAATGTTAGGGTTTTTACTAAGTCTATTGGCTAAAACACACCCAGCAGAACCTGCTCCCACAATAATATAATCAAATTCTTTAATCATTAAATTACGCATTTGAAGAAAAACATAACTCAAATCTATACGTTTGCAGAGTAAAATATACAAATATATACGCAATATTGCATTTTATGACTTATTATCTATAAGCTAAGAGCGGCTACCATTTATTGGAATGTTTGAGCAAGTAAAATAAGGAATGTAATGTCTGATAATAATTTCCAATTTAGCGACTTAGATAATGCTATAATAAAGATTCTTAAGAAAGATGGACGAACCAGCAATCAAAAAATTGCTGATCAACTAGGCGTTACAACTTCAATGGTTACAACTCGAATAAGACGCATGGAACAATCCAAAGCGATGAAGGTTGTTGCAGTTTCGGATTTTTCTGCATTTGATTATAATGTTTTATTGCCAATTGGTGTTGATGTTAAAGGAAGGCGCGCAAATGATGTGGCCGCAGACATTGCTCTATTATCGGAGGTTGCCTCAGTGCAGCTTGTAACTGGTAAACATGACATAGAAATCTTAGTAACATTATCTAATATGGATAAAATGTCAGATTTTCTACTAAATAAACTATCTCAAATAAAGGGTGTGAGAAGCCTAGATCCTAGCTTTGCTGTTGATATAATTAAGTATGATTTTGATGTAGCACCCATCTAAGAGGTATAAATGACAAATTATAAAATTGATGACCTAGACCAGAAAATTATTCAGTTATTATCCACTGACGCACGTCTATCAAACCGGAAAATAGCAACTCAACTTGGTTTTACCGAAGGTACCATTCGCTCACGCGTGAAAAGGTTGGAAGACGAAAATTTCATTCGTTTTACGGCAGTCACCAACATGTCCAATCTTGATACCCCACAACTAGCATATATAGGTATACATGCTGAGCAGAATTCAATTAAAAAGGTAGCAGAAAGAATAGCTAATCTTCCGGAAATTAATGGTGTCATAATTTTATTAGGGCGTTTTGACATATTAGCAATAGGTTTGTTTGAAGGTCTCTCTGAGGTTCATCAGGTAGCTAGTAATAAAATATTAGACTTTGAAGGAGTTCGTTTAGTTGAGACTTCTGTAGTTGTAGATGTTGTCAAATATGACAACAGAGTGGCAAAGATTGTTACACCACATTTAGAAAAAATTTAGATTTACTGATAATGTATAATCTTCAGGAAATATCTGACCGTTTAGAAATCCAAGATATACTTATGTCTTACTGTGAAGCTATAGATACACGTAAATGGGACTTGTTGGACAAAATTTTTACTGATAATGCCATTATCGATTTTACGGAAGCTGGCGGTATCCAGGGAAATTTAAAAGAGATCAAACTTTATCTTCAGAGAGCCCTCAAGCCCTTTTCGTCGATGCAACATATGATGGGCTTACCAAAGATTGAGGTTAGCGGTTTAACTGCTCAGTCAAAAACTATGCTATTTAACCCTATGGTTATAGAACGAAATAATAACCCTCATACTTTTTTTGTGGGTCTATGGTATTCTGATAAGTTAATTAAAATTGACGGCAGTTGGAAAATTGCTTCAAGATATGAATCTCTTAGTTATTTTCATAATGTTCCAGAGGATTTTGTGCCAATTACTAGTTAGGCTTATACAGGTTTTCAGCATAAACTTTTAATGCATCTGCTGTATCATCAAACGCCTGTTTAACCCATGGCCCTGCAAATCTCATGACATGTATGCCATTTGGTCCTAAAAATTGATCTGTGGAATAGTAAGAACTTTTGTTAGTACCTAATTTTTGTATAAATTGATCTCTTCGTGCTGGATATGGCCATGCCTCATAATGAGGTAGTTGCCATGATATTTTTTCTTCAGGGATTATTTCACAAATATATTCAGTATTATTAAAATGCGATGGTTCACAATTAACATATGACTTTAACTTCATGTTTACCGCTGCACCCATTTCTAAAGTTGACTCACACTCAACACAAAATGGGTTCCATTTATTATAGTTTTTCATATCAAGTAAAATTTTCCATACTAAGCTAGCGGGAGCACTAATTTGTACAGTTTTGGATACAACTATAGCATCAGGGTCTATATAATTTAAGCTTTTATCCATTTTTCTTCCTTATGTATTTTCATTCCATTTCGCAATTAACCCATCCTCTTGGAGGCAGCCGTCAACTATTGTTCTGGGTGTTGATTTAGTAAAGCAAATCCGCCAACCGTTCTTTGTTTTTCTATAGCGATCTTCATATATACTACTCATCATACGGAAATTATTATTTCGTGGATCATAGGTTGCAAATCCAAGGTTCCATTTACCACTTGCAGTAGAACCCTCGATTTCAATTTCACCATTATGCGCATGATGTACATCATATATTGGTGTAGTTGCCGCGACTTCTTGGAATATTTTGATTAATCCATCTAAGTCAAAATTCCCAAGCGGGGGAAATTGAATTTCTGCATCAGAAGTAAAGCAATCGCGTATTGCTTCAACATTTTTAGTATCACATGCATTTAGATAGCGAGCTTTTAATTTTCTTATTTCACTCTCTGACTCAAGTTTTTGTATTCGTAATTCCAATTCATACATTTATAATCTCCACTTTTGGTAAGGGGTAGTTTTCCGCTCCTGTCCACCGCCATAGCATTGTACCTTGTTTGTGTGCCGCTGTATCAAGCCAATTACCTTTTTGGGGTTTTTTTGAAACTATTATAGTGACACTACCATCGGTATTTTTTTCTGCTAAAAAATTATTTGTGTGAATATTATGATTTCTGTAATCAAGGCTTTCCATCCAGATATTATTTATTTGAAAATTCCAGCCAATACAATCTGGTACACTACAAGATATTTTTAAAGCTTGATTATCATTAAGTTCCCACCAACCGTGAAGGTAATAAATCATTGGATCACCACCAGCTCTCGAAAACATAGATTGTCCAGTCGTGCTTAGACTATTTTTATGTTGTTCTTTAAATAGTAATGACCAATCTAGAAATAAACTTGATGTACCTTTTATAAACTTTGAAACGTTAGATAGTGATTCTGATACCCCCTTTAAACTGATTGGTTCAGGTTTGTTAAATTGATCAATGGTATTAATTTCTACTTTAGCTATCTCTTCTTTTGTTCGATCAAAAAAAGTTTGCCTTACAATTAGTATAGTGGAGTCATCTTCTAAAGGCAGCCAATTCCCATCAACCTTATCTTTACTTGCTATAATCTCAAAAGACCCATCACTGTCACAATCAACGTCTCTTATGTCGAGTTCGCCTGTTGATGCCATGGTGCCGTCAACGGCGTACCTATTAGCTTTTGTGCCAAAGCTAAGGATCGGAACTGTACCTTTGCGTCCTGAAATTTTATATTGATAAGAACTTGAAATGGTTGCGTTCTGATAAAAATTATCGGGATTGTCTGCTCCTATTTTAGCAGTTGAATGAGAGGCTTGATAAAAACTTGGAAATTCTGGATTATTATTTTCCAGATGCATCTCTAAGCCTATCCTTAGGAGACGGGTAAGATATCTAATGCCTTCTGCTTTGTCTAATTTATTTGTTGCAAGACTAGATTCCAGAACATGTTCGCCCGAAATCTCTAATTGATTACAAAACTCTCTCCATAATTTTTTTATATCACTCATTATGGAGCCATATACTGGCCACCATTAACGTCTAGGGTTGCCCCCGTTACGACCCTGGCATAATCAGACACAAAATAGAGAACGGCTTTGGCGCAATCCTCTTCTGGTGGTATAATCCCTAAAGGTATTCTATCAGTTATTTCGTTTATGACATCATCACGCTTCCTACCATTATTTACTTGCGCATCGATATACCCATAAACTGGAGCACCGCCTATCCATCCCATCCTGCATAAGTTGACACGTATTCCAAAACGACCGAAGTCCTTTGCCATGTGCTTGGTTAATACATTTAACCCTCCCTTGCTTGCCGCATATGAGGCTTCACCTGGAAATGGATTGACAGTAGTCATGGTGGAAACATTAACGATTGCGCCACCGCTATTAGATTTCATATATGGCAGCACTGCCTGCGCCATCCTGAGTGCGCCAATGCAGTTAACATTATAAGTATCAGCCCATTTATCCACATCAGCAATATCAGTCGTTGCCCAATCTCCGTGCTGGTAGGCACTATTGACCAGTCCGTCGATACGTCCAAATCTCTCTTTAACTTTCTTTGCTAGTTTATAACAATCTTCGCTGCGCGTAATATCAGTTGAGCAAGCGATAGCTTCCCCACCTAGGTCCTTTATTTCTTTTGCTAATGATTTTATGTATGCGGAATTTCTTGAAGCGAGACCTACCTTAGCCCCTTCTGCAGAAGCTAATTTCGCCATTCTTCTTCCCATGCCAGCTCCAACACCACTGATTATAATAACTTTATCTTGAAGTAACATGCGTATAGTTTAGCTTAATTTTCTACGAATATGAAATAAAATCTTTCAAAATTGTTTAGATTTCGTAGTAATAAGATGATTTTAAAACGAATTGGTTAAGATTATGGTCCCTAAAAAAGAGTCTCTGATTAAAAAGGCTGAACAAGCTACGGGTTTAAGTGATTTTGGGGATGAATGGTTTTTTCCAAATATTGATGTGTTTATTGAATCACTTAATAGTCAAGCTAGGCTTTCGAGTGAGGGTTACTATGGTGCTGAACAAATGATTATAGGTGCACTTGTAAATAGGTTGCGACATAAAAATCTTATAAAAATGAACCCGCAAATACTCGATGAGACTGTTGATGTTAAGGCGGTACTGACTGGTCTACCAAGGACAGGTAGTACTATGTTGCATCGTATGCTTGCATCTGCACCTGAACTAACTTCTGTAAAATGGTTTGAGGCGCAAAACTATACACCGCTAGAAAATGAAGATTATAATGACCCTACTCCAAGGAAAGATATCGCCAAAGATATTTTAAACTTTATGTTAAAAAAAATCCCTGAATTAATGTCAATTCATCCAATGGATATTGATCAAGCAGATGAGGAGGTAATCATTCTTGGGCAGCTCTTTTCTAGCTCAATGCTTGAGAGCACATACTTTGTGCCTGATTATGCAAATTGGTTGAATAATCAAAACCCAGGTAAATCTTATTCTGACCTAATAGAAATATTGCAATCTTTGCAGTGGCAAGACCCAAGCCGTAAAAATAAAAGTTGGATTCTTAAAACGCCAGGTCATTTAATGTCCTTGGGTGCAGTTGTGAAGTATTTCCCTGGGGCTAAAATAATAATGACTCATCGCGACCCTGTTTCTACAGTTCCATCTTATTGCAGTATGGAGTCAACTCTTTACAAAATGAATACTGATATTATTTCAGATTTTGAAATTGGTAATTATTGGTTGGATCGTCTTTCGGAGTGGTTAAATAATTTTATAGAGGTCCGAAATTCAATTCCAGATGATAGGTTTATTGATATAAATTATTTAGATCTAGTTGAGGCGCCTGAAAAAATAGGTACTCAAGTGTTAAAGTCTATTCATATAAATGATGATATTCTTACAAAAGAAATGATGGAAAACTGGATAAAAGCAAATAAGCGTGAAAATCGTCAAAAACATAACTATAAGCTCAGTGATTATGGTTTAACCCGTGAGTCGATAAGTAACAAATTTAAAGATTATATAGAAAAGTACCTGTAGGGATGAAATTGCGGAAAAGTTTTTTTTCTATTATTTGTTTTTCTGTTGTCGGGTGCAATGGAGTTAGTCAATACACTGAGGGCCCGAGAACCACTGAAAGTGATTGGGTTAAACTTGAGGGTGCATGCTTTAGTATGGGGGAGTCCACAGTATACAAGGAAGAGGGGCCAGTGGTGCAGGTTTGTGTGGAGCCTTTTGAAATTTGGTCGCATGAAATAACTAATTATGAATTTAAAAAATTTGTAAATGAGACGGGTTATGTATCTAAAGCAGAAACTGGCTGGGGTATTGAGACGGGTATTAATGTGAGTCCAGGTTCTGCTGTTTTTATTGCTCCCAAAAACACTGGATCTAACAATTGGTGGATTTATGAAGTTGGTGCAAATTGGAAAAACCCCCAGGGTTTAAGTAAGGCCAGTTTTAAACCTCACGAACCTGTTGTTCATATTACCCTTGACGATGCAAAAGCGTACGCTTCTTGGGTTGGCGGCAGGATACCGACTGAGGCAGAATGGGAATATGCATCCCGCGGTGGTTTAGATGGTACTCTTATGAGCTGGCCTGATGCAGAACGGAGCGCTTTAAAAAATAAAGCCAATACTTGGGATGGTATTTTTCCTGTAATTAATACAAAAGACGACGGGTTTATCGGAGTTGCCCCTGTTGGAAGCTATCCGCCTAATGGTTTTGGTTTGTATGATATGATTGGGAATGTTTGGGAGTGGACATCTTCTGTTTATTATCCTAGCCATACGCCAGGGGGCCTAAAAGAAGCTTATTCTGATGGTTATGACCCAGCCCAGAAACTTATTCCAGTTGGAGTAATTAAAGGAGGCTCATACCTATGTGCAAAGTCATATTGCTATCGATACCGACCAGCTGCAAGACAAGCTCAAGACCTTATGCTGAGCACTTCACATACTGGTTTTAGGGTTGTGCGCAGTAATTAACTTTCGCTTTTGCAATTAATTGAGGTTGCTGCACGGCGACCAGAGTAAATACAATCTGCTATAGATAAGCCACTGACATAGCACCACGATGCAACACCTACAGCGTTTCTTCCTGCTGCATATAGCCCTTTGATGGGTAAACTCTCTTCGTTTAGCACCGAACCTGTTTTTTCGTTTACAGAAAGGCCACCCAAAGAGAGGGTGGGGCATGGGAACAGTTTTGCATTTAAACTAATATCGATGGCAACAATATTATCCAGACTTAATTCCGCTGTTTCATTTTTAGTTTTACCAAATGGATCTATAGTTTCACCTTTTGCTATTTTATTGTATTCTATTATTTCCTTTAAGAGGTTATCAGCATTAATTCCAATTAATTTGGCAAGTGAAGCAACAGAATTTGCCTTTTTGGATCCAAAATAGATATTAAGTTTTGCGAGTGCTCGCTGAAATGCTAATGCTTTCTTTTTGCTGACATCGTTTAAAGATTTTTTGACTAATTTTTTATCCAGAATCATCCATGCTGACCCATTATGATGTTCCGTCATTTCAACACCAAGTGTTGCCCCGTAGACCATTTCATTTATGAAACGTTTTCCATCAGTATTTATTATCATGCCTTTTGCAAAAGAAATTGGTGGATTTATAAATCGCCATGCTGTCATGCGATCCATATTTTTAGCAATGCCTCCAACTGATTGACCGAGTCTAATGCCAGAGCCGTTGTCGCCTTCAGTACCTAAGGGATACCCCTCACTGTATTTTGGTGCATAATATTCTACCATTTTTCTATTAAAAACAAACCCTCCAGCAGATAATATTATTCCTTTGTTACTCCTTATGTAAATTTCTTTTCTCTTGTTTAATAAATCATTTGCCTTTTCCATTAATGACATAGCTTTTTTGAAGAAATATTTAGACCCCGGCACAATGGGGGGGAATAGAGCTAATAATTTTAATGCTTTATTTCTGAGTTTTTTATACTCTTGAAGTTCTATCTTGTTATTGAATTGATATGCTTTTAGTCCTATCACCTCATTTTTTTTGTTAGTTATGAGTTGCCTGACCTCTGTAAAGTCATGAATTATCAATCCTTTTTTTATAGCACTTGCCTTAAGTGGGTCAAAAAGAGATCCTCCAAGATTTGTTGCTTTCGCTCCCTGTTTTTCAGGTACATAACCACGGTGACCACGAGCAGCAGGAAAAGCGTTCTTTTTGTAGTTTTTTATGAGACTATTGTCACTGTGATATAGAAAATACTTTGGTGCTGGATATGACGTTTTATACTTCCATAGTGTACTTCTTAAATCTACACCATGATCTATTAGCCAATCAACAGTTGGGGCGCTTTTGTTACAAAAATCTTTAAGAGTTTGATCTGAAACTATATCACGAGTTTCTAACTTTAAGTAGTTAAACATATTTTCTACAGTATCTTTTACTCCTGCTTCTACTTGTAAACTTGTTCCGCCTCCTGCATATATTACCCCGCCGCTCGCTTTTGTAGCACCACCTGTCTCATATTTATCGATCGCTAATACGCTATTTCCAGTTTCAATTGACTCCAAAGCAGCTGCTACTCCAGCCCCGCCTAAACCCACAATAATTACATCGGCTGTTGATGACCAAATTATATCACTTTCGGTTTTCAATATTAATTTTGGCTCTATGTCTGAATGCCAATTCATATCATCTGGTTTCATATTTTACCCTCATTTCAAATTATATGCTATTTTCTTTGAAAAACTACGCAAAATCAAGGAAAATGACCTATTTTTTCTCAGAATACGTAAAATTATGACAAAATTATTGCGCATTCTAACATCTCTGTTATTGGTTATCTGAGTGTTATATAATTTATGGGGACAGTTATGACAAATCCAAAAGTTGCAATCGTAACAGGCGCCAGCAGAGGGGCAGGAAAAGGAATTGCTTTGGGTCTAGCAGAAAAGGGGATGACTGTTTATGTCACTGGGAGAACGAAAATAGTAGGAAAAGCAAAGGGGTGGGACGGAACTGACTTACCGGGTACAGTCGAACAGACTGCGATGGAGTGTAATGATGTTGGAGGTAAAGGTATAGCCGTTATTTGTGACAGTGCTGATGATAACCAGATTGCCGATCTCTTTAAAAAAGTTATGGACGAACAAGGGAGGCTGGATATTTTAATGAATAATGCAGCTTATATTCATCATCAGCTCATAGAGCAAAAGCCTTTTTGGGATAAAGAATTAAATGCTCAAAATATACTTAATGTTGGACTGCGATCGGCTTATGTGGCGAGCTGGCACGCAGCTAAGATTATGGCCAAACAAAAAAGTGGTTTAATTGCTATGGGTTCCTCTTTTGGGGCGAGTTGTTATATGCATGGTCCTGCTTATGGTGCCCAAAAAGCCGGCTTAGATAAACTTGCTCATGACATGGCGGTAGATTTGGAGCCGTTTGCTGTTCAAGCTGTATCCATATGGATGGGTCCTCTTTTGACAGAGAGAGCTCTCATTGCTGCCGAAGTTCATCCTGAGCAATATAAAGATTTTATAGCAATGGCCGAAACTCCGCAGTTCACAGGGCATATTCTGCATGCGATTGCTAATGACCCAAAAGCCCAAGAAATTAGTGGTCACACACTTGTCGGCGCGGAAGTTGCACAAAATCGCTATGGAATGAAAGACCGAAACGGTAAGCAGCCACCAAGCCATCGAGAGATGTTAGGGTCTCCAAATTTACCTAATCCAGCAAGAGTATATTAGAGTGAAATTATTGAAAGCTAATTTAACAATCATCATTGCTGTATCTATGGTGTCTGCGATAGGCGGATTAGTTTTTAATACAATGCCTATTTTATTAGGAACAGCTGGGGAGGCCTTTGGCTTTAATAATGCTGAATTAGGTAATTTATCACTTATGGCAGGTGTTGGTTATCTTGCAGGAACTTTAACGGGCCCAATTTGGGTTGATAGTTTTCAGTGGCAGAAAACTGCTTTATTAATAATTTTAGCAGTTGTTTTTTCTTTTTTGGTATCAATGAGGATTCCTGGCGAGTACATTTATTATGGATTTTTAATTTTTGGTTTTTTCTGTGCTCTTGCTATTGCCTTAGCAATGCGAGTATTGGCTGATATGCCCGACCCTGAACGTGCTTATGGTACTCGATTGTCAGTGGAGCTACTTTCAATAGGAATCTTTCTTGTTTTTCTACCTGCATTCTTTGTTTCTAAGGCAGGTTTTACTGGAGCAATGTTTGGCATGGCTTTATTTACAATGCTTTTGGGAATAGGTGTGTTTGCATTTCCTAAACATAGTTCATCTAAGACAGCTGAAAAACTTAAAGGTTTTCCAAGTTTTCGTCAATCGGGGTCAAGCTGGTCAGTTCTGATGATATTTACAATATACCTCCTTGCAAATGTAGGATTATTCTTTTTTCTTTACATTATTGCCCAAAAATTTTCACCAACAGATGCTCAAAATGGTATGATGTTCGGCGTTCTAAAATGGCTTGGCGGCGGTGCTGGTGTTCTAGGCGCTATTATCGGTGCTAGAGCTGGTTTACGAATGCCTCATTTGTATGCTTTTATAATTCTACTTCTGGGCGTAACGGGATTGCTAACAGCTAAAAATTTCACTTTTTTTATGATCTCTAGCTGGGTATGGGAATTTGGTTTCACATTAGGATGTCTGTACCAAACTGCTGCTATCGTAAGATTTGATATATCAAATAAACTTGTAGTATTGGTGCCTATGTCGTTTGGTATTTCTATGATATTTGGAGGAAAGATAGCAGGTCGTCTTCTAGAAGAAGGTAGTGAAAATATTCTTTATGTGCTAGTTATTCTTTGCTCATTTTTACCTTCAGTTTTTATCTTTTTGACTAAACCCCGGCTTGCTGAAGAAAGTTTTTAGGAGATAATTTTGTATCAGTATTTTTTAATTGGGGTTTTTCTTATTATTGCATCTTGCAGCCCTAAAGACCCTAAACCAACAAATTTACAAGTGCAAACTTCAAGCGTTCCAGCATCTTTAGATGCTCTACAATTGCCAAAATTCCCTGATTACCCTGCACCGACAATTAAACTTGATGAAGAAGATTCTGGTTATATCTATTACCCTATTAAGAGCCCCTATGATTTTTCCAGAATATTAAATGGTTACGAACAATTGCAATCGCACACAGGAAAGTCAGAGCTATTTATGCCTCCAGGTGCTAGTGCAGACAATCCTGTTCCTGCAGTAATTATTATGCATGGTTCTGGCGGGATAAAAAATGGTAGAGAAAATGGTTACGCTAAACTTTTTTCTGAACACGGCATGGCGGCACTAATTATTGATTATTATGAACCAAGGGGTGTTACGAAAGATACGCCCTATGTAATGAAAACAATGATAGCAACTGAAGTAGACATAATGTCAGACGCATATTCAGCGTTGAAAATTCTCTCTACCCACCCAGCGATTGACCCTTCGCGTATTGGGATAACGGGCTACAGCTATGGAGGAATGGGAACCAGATATGTCTTGGATAAGCGTTTAAAAAAAATAATGGCCCCAAATATTCCGCGTTTTGCTTTGCACATGGATATTTATGGTCCATGTCATCAAACATTGGGTCATAAAATCACAACTGGTGCACCTTATTTAGCTGTGCATGGGGATAACGATAATTCAGTTGATCCTGAGCTATGCCAAGAAGTTTATGAAGAAATTATAAAGGGCGGTAGCAGTGTTGAAAGTCATGTAATACCAGGTGCAGGACATGCTTGGGAAAATTCTGAGCCATTAAAAGTTTTTTCAGGAAGTTTTGTAAAAGACTGTAAGTTTTCATTTGATAAAAATGGAACTTTTTTAGTTAACGGAAAATCTGGACAATTTCAGTCAACTCCTGAAATGAGCAGGAGTCAACGCGCAAAGGTTAGGGCTGGATTAGGCGAATTAGCGGGGTCTTGTCTTGGTAAGGGGTATATTGTTGGAAATAACCCTGAAGCTGATGATATAAGTAAAAGAATTCAGATTGAATTTCTAGAACGTATTTTTGAGATAAAATAGTACAATCCTGATATTACTATTTACCACAATGTGTTACCGAAAATTCAAATAAAATACAAAAGCATATTAGGTAAACCTAAAATTCCAAAGACCCCTAGATTAGATAGCTTTTTATAAGTTAAGATTTGATGGTTCCATAAGCTGTATGCCCCAAAAGCCCCTAAAGCGCCTGCCCCATTTATCCAAAACCCGCTTAAGCCTAATAACCCTGTTATACTAAATAATCTTATATTTTTACCATTTTGATTTTCTTCAACAGGGGTCTTTAGGTTTAATAGTCCAAGCATACCAATAAAACCAAATAGATTTAGTAATGATAAATCTACATATATCATGCAGTGCATGCTCCACCATTAAGGGGAATAGTTTGTCCAGTTATCCAACTTGCTTCATCTGAACAAAGGTACAAGGATGCTGCCCCAACATCTTCTGGTGTGCCAGCTCTTCCAACGATTGTGGTTTGCGCCGCTCGCTCATGCCCTTCAAAATTATTCATTGATCCAAGAGATAATGCATTAATAGTCACACCGTAATGTCCAACTTCAGCAGCTAATTGGCGCATATAACCTAGAGCTGCAGATTTTGCAGCGGCATAGTGCGAAAGACCCATGGAAAAACCTAATCTATGAGATTCTGATGTAACTATCATTATTCTACCGTGTTTTTGATTTTTCATAGTTGGTAAAAAGAGCATACATAATCCGCGTATTGAATTAAAATTAAGGTCAAGCTGTCTCTGGTAGTCATTTTCCTGAAGCATATCTGCCTGATTTAAACTGGTAGGCATTTCTACAGGTACACCGGCGTTATTAATTAAAATATCAACACCTTTAGTTATCTCTAAAAAGCTTTCTCGAATATTAGCATCAGTAATATCCCCTGAGATCGCTGTTGCACCTACCTTATTAGCCGCAAATTCCGCACGGTCTTTATACAAATCATTAATATAAACCTCTGCACCAGCATCCTTTAAAGCTTTTGCAATTCCAAGCCCCATACCCTGCCCAGCGCCAGTTATTAATGCTTTACGTCCATCTAAATTAAACATAACTAACCTATAAAAACCTGTCCGCCATCAAGTGCTATCGTTTGTCCTGATAGATAGCGGGCCCCATCACTACACATCATTGCAACAAATTCACCTATATCTTGCTCGCAATCACCTACATAACCAAGCGGTATGCTATTTTGAAAGTGTTTCGCTTCAACTGGATTTGCATCCATCCATCCTGCTAATGCGGGTGATTTTGCGTGAGGCATTATTGCATTGACCCTAATACCATCTTTACCCCATTCGTTAGCCGCCGCCCGCGTAAGTTGTTGGGTTGCTGCTTTCACGGCAGCATAAACACCGTAAGTACCAACATCCCATCTTTTCATTACAGAGCTACATAAATTAATAATGTTGCCTTTGCTTTCCACAAGATAAGGATATGCCATTTTCATGAGGCGAAACGTTGCTAGTGGACCGGAATTCCAATTATCATTAATCTGCGCATCTGAAATATTCAGGAGAGGGCCGCGTGCAACTTCTTGAGCGTTATTAACGAGAATATCTAAACGACCAAATTTTTTTATTGTCAGGTCAATGCAATTCTCTAAATCTTTTGTTGATTTAACATCGCACCGAACAGATAATGTATTAACATTGAAAGGCTTGAGTAGTTCAACGGTTTTGTCACATTTTTCTAACGTCCTTCCTGTTACAACTATGTGCGCGCCTTGTTTGGCCAATGATTTAGCTATTCCTTGGCCTACGCCTTGGCCTCCGCCAGTAATTAACGCAACTTTATTTTTAAGCATATTTATACCTACCATAGCTCTGGAATGTCGGATCCAGTAATTTTAATTAATTTTTTAAGAAAGTTGTTAGCTTCTAATAGCTCATCATTTGAAAAATGTTTAATAAGTTGCTCTTCAAGAGCTTTAGATTGAGCTAGAATAGTAATAAAAACTTTTCGGCCCTGTTTTGAAATAGATATATCATTACTGTTTGACTCAATGTATTTTTTTCGTTCTAGCCTCGCAAATATTTCTGAGTCAGGGTGATGACCCGTGTGCTCTAAACGGCTTACTATATCTTTTCTAGATATTGGCCCGCTCATAGAAAGTAATGATAAGCAAAAATATTCTGGTTCACTAACCCCCATACTTAAGCATTCTTTTCTAACAGGATAACTTGTTTGAAAATGTGCTCTAGATAATAGATATAATAAGAAATCGTTTGAAAACTGCCCTAACCCGAGATCAATACCTGCTGAGCTTGGTTCAACTTTAACAGACTTTTGTTTTGCATCTGCGTATTTCCCAGCGTGAAAAACTAGTACTGGTAAATTATTGGTTTCGTAACTTATTACCTCTCCGACAAAGATGATATGGTCTCCACCTTCATATTGAAAATTAGTTTTACACCTAAATAGAGCAGCGTATTCCGTTAAAATAGGCATCCCCTGCTCACAAGGACTCCACTCCACATTTTCAAATTTTTCCTCTGTTGAACGTGCGAATTTATTGGATAAATCCATTTGATGACTAGCAAGTACATGTACATTAAAGCCTCCAGAATTCTGATAAGCAGGCATAGACTTTGCATTCTTTGATAAGGACCATAGAACTAAAGGGGGATCTAGAGAAACAGAATTAAAGCTGCTTGCAGTCACGCCAACAGGAAGGCCAGTGTCATCAATCGTAGTAACTATGGTAACACCAGTTGCAAACTGACCCAGTGCATTACGAAAATTATTTGGATTAATCTTGGACATTATACATTTGCGTAGTAAACATGCAGATAAAATACGCAAAATAAGTTATAAGTCAAAAGAATAGAGTAAATTGCGTAGTTTATTATGTTGAAATATTAGCATTGGAGTATCGATGAACGATTTAGAAGCAAGAGTAGATAGATTAGAGTCTCTTGAGGCAATTAGACAGCTAGTTTCTAAATATTCCTTATCTTTGGATATGCGAGATTTGGACGCGCATGTGAATTTATTTGCTGAGGACATAAGGGTAAGTAAAAGTACTTCTGGACGGGAAGCATTAAAACGATGGCTTGATGACACTTTGCGTTTTCAGTTTACCGGAACATCCCATCATATTGGCAATCACATTATAGAATTTGATGACCCCGATAGAGCACATGGTGTTGTGTATTCAAAAAATGAACATGAAACCCCTAGGGAAGATGGCGGCATTGATTGGGTAATAATGCAAATGATGTATTGGGACAATTACCAAAGAATAGACAATACTTGGTATTTTAGACGTCGATTGCCCTGTTATTGGTACGCTACAGATTTGAATATTCCACCAGTTGGTGAAAATAAAATGCGATGGCCTGATCGCGAAAATTATAAAGGAGCATATCATGAGCTCTTCCCGTCTTGGAATTTATTTTGGAAAAACCCTCCAAGTGACAAAGACATACCTGAGGTTGCCTTACCTGCTCCACGCGGAGAGTTTTTAAAAACGATGCGGGGTAATTCTCCCGATCCCAAGATAAGAGTAAGATGATGCCTACATTATTTGATCAGGTTAAGATTGGTGATATATTTTGTAAGAATCGGATTGTTATGGCGCCCATGACTCGTTCACGTGCAGACAAAGATGATGCGCCATCGAAAATTACAGCACTTTATTATGGTCAACGAGCAGGGGCTGGCTTAATTATAACAGAAGGTGTTTATCCAAATATTGATGGTAAGGGTTATGTCCGAACTCCAGGAATTGTAACAGATAAGCAAATATCAGGTTGGAAGTCTGTTGTTGACGCTGTTCATGACAAAGGAGGTAAAATTGTGATGCAAATTATGCATTGTGGGCGTATTGCAAGTTATCATAACAAGGCAATGAATGCCCGTACCTTAGCGCCATCGGCTATACGTGCAAATGGAGAAATATATTCTGACATATCGGGTATGGTTCCAATGGATATTCCTGAAGAAATGACATTAGTAGAAATCAAACAAACCATAAAAGATTATATTAAATCTGCTAAAAATGCACTTGCTGCTGGTTTTGATGGCGTTGAATTGCACTGTACAAGTGGTTATCTGCCCGCACAATTTCTCTCAACAGGAACTAACCATCGTCAAGATATCTATGGCGGTAGCCTTTCCAATAGATTGCGATTCACTACTGAAGTTTTAGAGGGTTTAATTAAAACAATTGGTGCAGGGCGTGTAGGGCTGCGGATTTGCCCGGGAAACCCTTTTAATGACCTTAAAGATTGTAACCCTGAAGAGACTTTTAGGGAACTTATTGCTCAAGCTAACATGTTAAAAGTAGGCTATCTGCATGTCATACGCATGAAAGCTGGAGTTGATAACGTTAAATTAGCATCTGAATTTCAGGGTGACATTATTCTTAATGATAGCTATAATCTGGAGCGGGGTAATCGTGCTCTAAAGAATAAAGAGGCAGATGCTATATCTTTCGGTAGAGCATTCATTGCAAACCCCAAGCTTGTTGAGAGTTTTAAAGGTAATATGGAATTGTCCTTACCTGACTTCAAAACCCTTTATACCCCGGGGCCAAAAGGATACATTGATTATATATGATTGAGGGAAGTCCAAGCCGAACTGCATTTATGACTGCTTTGCAGAGAGGCTACCATAATGCTTGCGCGGCCGAACCTAAAATTCTTAATGATAACTTAGCTCTTGATTTAGCAGGAGTCTCTTCTGCTGAGGCAAAGGTCTTTATTGATAATTTAATCAAGACATTTGAGGGGTTAAGTGACTTTGAAACCGCAAATATTTTCATGCATAGAATCAATTGCGCTGTTTGCATGAGGAGTAGAGTGGTGGAAGAAAAACTGCTCCTTGCTCAAAAAAGAAATATAAAGCAATTAGTTATTTTAGGCGCAGGACTTGATAGCACAGCTTATAGAAGGCTTGATCTGACCAAGGGGCTTCAGGTTTTTGAAGTTGATCATCCTTCAACCCAAATTTGGAAGCGTCAAAAGCTCGAGCAAGCTAACATTAAAATCCCTGAGAATTTAAAATTTGTAGCATTCGATTTTGAAAAACAGACTTTATCTGAGGCTTTTAATGCGGGTAATATTAGGACTGATCGAATTACTTTTTTTTCTTGGCTTGGAGTGCAAATGTACTTAACCGACCAGGCTGTAAGAGCAACACTAAAAGTACTTGGCCGCTATCCACTAGGCAGTGAATTGATAATGGACTTTATAAGTCCTAGCTACGTACTTGAAGGGGGGATATCAGAAAAATCTGTCGATTATCTACAAAAGGTTGTGACTGATATGGGCGAGCCAGTGAAAAGCAAATACTATGAACATGATCTTGAAAATATTTTACAAGAATCAGGATTTTCAAATGTAGATTTCTTATCTGCAAAATGGCTAGTACATAACTACTTAGATGGAGATAAAACTTTTTTTGATATGCCGGATAGGGCCACCTCCATTTTATCAGCAACAATTTAATTAAAAAGCCTTGCCCTTTCTGCCAATGCAGCTTTCATTCCTTTTGTGCTAACAAGTCTAAAAAATGATAAAAATGTGGGGCTTTGATGAAATTCAGCATCTAGGTCAGATGCCTGACGCACTGACTTCTCTAAATTCATATTATCATAAAAATTATTAGTTGCTTTTTTTAGTATCATTAAATGATTAACGGGTGTTTTAGCTATGTTTAAAGCAAGATTTCTAGTTTTACTTTCAAGATTATCTGGGTTTACAGCTTGATTTATAAGACCAAGTTTCTCAGCTTCATCCGCATCCATACTTTTCGCAGTATAAAGCATTTCTTTAGTTTTTCGCATGCCTATCGTTAACGGCCAAAAGAATACAGTTGGAGGAATTCCTAAGTCACGACCTGCGGGATGTCCAAAAGTCGCTTTTTTACTTGCTATAACAATATCTGATACTGCCAACAATTCACCCGCTCCTGATAAACAAGCACCCTGAACTTGACAAATGATAGGTTTTGGAAATTTCCAAACTTCTATCCAATAATCAAGTAATGCCATTATATCTTTTTTATCAAGCTCAATGTCTATTCCTTTTGGGTAATTTGCTGGATATTGTGAAGTAATCCAGTTTTCTTCATTAAGGTCATAACCAACGCAAAAAGCTCTTCCAGTCGATTTAATAATAACGACTGATATTGCATCATTTGTGGAAGCCTCGTCTAATTCAGCTTTTAGTTCTTGTAGTAAATTGGGTGATAATGCATTTAACTTTTCGGGACGGTTAAGTGTTATTGTAAGAATTTTATCTGAATATTCCGTGAGTATATTATTATTCATTATGTTTCCTTATTAATTCTTACAAAAGACATTACCACTGCAGCAAGAACAGCTACGGGGATAAGTATAGTAAAAGCTTCATCGTAGTTTTGATGCTTGGCAAATGAATTCCCAACAAACCCAACAGCTATAACTGCTAATAAAACAGTAAAGATATTCATCATCCCTATAGCAGGTGCAAAATAGACCCTTCCAAAAGTATCTGCGGTAATGCCTGTCCAGACGGGATATATACCACCTATAGCCATGCCTACTATAGCTGAAACAGTAATAAGAGTAGAAAAGCTGGTAACAAATATCGCGGCAATGAGAAAAGAAATATTTGAGAGGCAAACTAGCGCAAAAACTAAACGTTTATCAATGCGTTCAATAAGCCACCCTATTAAAAGTTTTCCAATTATTGCAGAACCGGCCACCACGGTTGGAATTAATGTGGCCTGAGTGTTAGTAAAACCTAAGCTCTCACCAAATGGTTTGAGAGACACAAGTAACGCTTGGTCGCTAGCTAGAAGTAAGCCGCAAGCAAGTGAAATAACCCAAAAATCTCTGTTTTTGAGTATCATTGATGGCTCCTTAGCTACTACTTTTTGTTTAACCACTTGATTTATGCCGTCAGGAAACTGTCCAACCACTTCAGGCGTTGATATAAAGTAACGTGAAATCAAAATGACTGAAATTAATGATATGCTTACGCCCATATAGACAAGGGCTAATCTCCAGCCAAAGCTATGAATTAAATAGCTAAATATTGGCTGTATTAGAAACCCACCGGCTGAAGTTGCAACGGCTGCAATACCTAGCGCACGACCGCGTTTTTTGTAAAACCAATTAGTGGTCAAGGTATTGGCAATGAATGGACCACATGCGGTGAATCCAAATCCTACAGGAAGAGATATAATAAGTATCATTTGTTTTGGACTCTGTGAAACTGATAAACCCAAGAAACCGATTGCAAACGATGTTATTCCCAGCAGTGCTAATAATTTTGGATTTATCCTTGTTATCGACTTTCCTACAATCGCAGCCCAGATGGCAGAACTTAATAAAAATGCTATCATCCCAAGATTGACTTGATCCCTTGACAAGCTGAATTCTGATTCAATAGGAGTAACAAAGTGTTGGAAGGAGTAAAAGGTTGCTCCAGCCATCAGCATAGCTGTCGTAAAGCTCGCACCCAGTACGTGCCAGCCTTTAAAGTTCTGTATCATGTAAGCCTTTTATTATTAGTGATTGAGCCTTTTCATCTCCAACAATATAACTTTCTCTGCTGTCAATTTTCCATTGTCCATTAATTTCTTTCATAGTCCATTTGTTCACTGCTAACCGCATTAATTGACTATCATGATAGACTCGAGAGTAACCTAATGAAACTGCTGTGTTTCCTTTTATTTTAACAACAAGAGGACCAACTGTATGAGCGCAGCTAGGCAACAAAGACTGGTGTATTTCTGAATTTAGCATTTTCATAATTGCTTCTTGGCCATGAAGTTCTAGGTCCTGAGTTTCTGATCCCCGACCCGCATTAGGATTTGCTATTTTGTAGATGGCATTTTTAGTATGGCAATTTACCGCTGTTTCTATATCTCCGCAATCTACAGCTAAACCATATCTTGCTATTGTGTTTCGAATGGAAAGTTCTGCTTCCATATTAGTAATACGATTGGCTAGCTTCATTTTAATTTGTTAGCCTCTTTAGCTATTTTCAAAAAACTAGGTGGTTCACCTCCCCCAAAAACTTCGAGGCATGCGCCGGAAATATAACTATTATTTGAGTCTGCCAGAAAAATACAAGCTTTAGCAATGTCGTAAGGTGTACCCATTCTTTTCATAGGTAGATTATCTGCAAGATATTGCATTCCTTTCTCACCGCCATAATGGTCAGAACTGGCCTCTGTTTTTATCAAGCCTGCTATAATAGCATTTACTCTTATCGAAGGAGCCCATTCCATTGCTAATGATGTGGTAACATTTATGAGCCCTGCTTTGGATGCACCGTACGCGACAGACCCCGGAGAGCTTCTAGTAGCAGAAACCGATGAGATATTGATAATTGAACCATTAGTTATTTTTAATGATTCGTATGCAGCCTGCGAAATATTTATAGGCGCTAGCAAGTTTAACGAGACTATTTTTTCTGTCAAATTTGGGCTAGCTTTGTGACTTTCAACTGGAGGTCCTCCGCCAGCATTATTAATTAGACAATCTATTTTTCCAGTTTTATCGAGTGCAAAATTTATGAGTTTCTCTGCAGCTCCATTATTTCTGATATCTAGCTCGATAAAGTTGATATTTTTTGCTGACTTTTTAGGGGCTTTTCTTCCACAAATTATAATATTTGCGCCTAATTCGGAGAAACTTTGTGAAATTCCTCTACCTATACCTCTTGAACCACCTGTAATAATAATAGTTTTATTTTTGAAGCTCATATTATGCCTGCGTAATATTTTGTGTCTTATGTTGCGCAAAATCATTGGTTTGTATAGTAAAACTCTGTAATTGCGTAGAAAAGAGTATAATATGAGTACTATACCCGGAATTTTATTTGCACAAGCTATCAAACAGCCGAATGCATTAGCAATAGAAGATTTAGGGTGGCGCCTTTCTTATGCTGAACTAGCAGAAAAAGTTAGAAAGGCAGCAGCTGTTTTGAGTGAAATGGGACTTTCACGGGGAGATAAATTTGCGATATGGGCACCAAATTGTGCAGAATGGATTATTAGTGCTCTTGCTGGCCAAGCTGTAGGTGCAGTTTTGGTAACCCTCAATACTCGATATAAAGGTACTGAAGCTGAGGAAATTTTAAAACGTTCAAATTGTAAAATTTTATTAACTGTAAGGGATTTTTTAGGTCACAATTACTCTGAACTAATTAACAAAGATAATTTATCTAATCTGGAGCATATAATAACAATTCGTGATGGTAGCGGTCATAAAAAGTTTGATGATTTTTTGAACAGTGATGTAAAGCCTCTTGAGAATGAAAAGGGCAACGAAGAAGATATATCGGATATTATTTTTACTTCCGGTACTACGGGCACTCCTAAGGGTGCAATGACAACTCACGCACAAAATATAAAAGTTTTTGAAAGTTTTACCGATGCTATTGGCCTAAATAAAAACGATAAGTACCTTATAGTAAATCCTTTTTTTCATAGTTTTGGCTACAAGGCTGGATGGTTATCTTGCTTGATAAGGGGCGCTGCAATTTTCCCTTTAGCTGTATTTAAGGTTGAAGATGTCCTAAGAATTATTCAAAAATCAAAGATAACTGTGATGCCAGGCGCTCCTACTGTTTTTCGAAGTCTTCTCGATTACCCTGGTTTATCAAAATATGACATTTCCAGCTTGAGAATTGCTACAACAGGAGCAACGACAATACCCGTCGACCTTATAGGCGACATGCATTTTAAATTAGGCATCAATGATGTTTTTTCTGCTTATGGCTTAACAGAGTCTACGGGAGTTGTATCATTATGCAAAAAAGGTGACGATTTTGAAACAATAGCAACAACATGCGGCAGGCCATTGCCTGGCACTGAAGTTAAATTGGTAAATGATAGAGGCGATATAGTTCAACGCGGAGATTCTGGTGAAATCTGTGTCAGGGGCTTTAATGTTATGAAGGGATATCTTGATATGCCGCAAGCTACCGCTGATGTAATAGATGATAATGGCTGGTTGAAGACCGGTGATATAGGAACTCTTGATAAAAATGGGTATTTACGAATCACAGACCGTAAAAAAGATATGGTGATTGTAGGAGGTTTCAATGTTTATCCGGCTGAAGTTGAGAAAGCGCTTCAAAAACACAAGGATATTTTTGAGGCTGCTGTTGTTGGCATGCATAATGATAGGCTTGGGGAGGTTACCCATGCACACGTTGTCACAAAGAAGCCAATTAGTGAGGACATATTAATTCAATGGTGTCATGAAAACATGGCTAATTACAAAGTACCAAGAAGTATAAGTTTTCATGAACATTTGCCTAGAAATGCATCAGGTAAAGTGATGAAGTTTTTGTTAAAAACGTAATTTTAGGACATATTCTTACGCAAATGAGGCAAAATTTTATATAAAAACTTCATTTTGCGTATTTATTACCATTGAAAAATGCGCAGTCTATGATAGACTTACGTAGTTAACTAGGAGTTTATTATGGGACAAGCAGCGTTGAAGGCAGTTCAAAGTGATCAGTGTCTAGATGTGAGCAGTGCTTTAGATATTATAACTGATTGTGCTGCCGAAGGTAGAGATAAAAGAGAAATACCCCCTAAAGTGATAAGTGCTTTAGCTAAAACGGGTTATTTCCGTTCATTTTTACCAAAGCAATACGGTGGGTTAGAGCGCCCGCCGCAAGAGTTCTTCAAGGCATCGGTTGATATAGCTGAAAGAGATATGGGAACTGCTTGGGCTACTGGTATAATAGCGGTGCATGCTTACCAATTATCACTTATGGACCCTAAGGCCGCTGAGGATGTTTATTCTTCAGGTCCAGATACCCTCATTAGTTCTTCTTACAATCCTGCAGGCGCTAAAGTTGAAACTGCCGATGGTGGCTTTTTGTTGTCAGGTCAGTGGGGCTGGAGTTCTGGTTCCGGTCATTGTGATTGGGTCCTGCTAGGAGGTCTTATTTTTGACCAGGGTCAAGAAAACATCCATTACAGAACATTTCTTATTAAAAAACCTGACTATTCAATAAAAGATACTTGGTTTGCAATGGGATTGCAGGCAACCGGCTCAAACGATATTATCATCGATAAGCCTGTTTTTGTTCCAGAATACAGAACTCATCATCAGATGGACGGATTTAATTGCAAGCATTATCAAGATAACCAAATGTATGCAATTCCGTGGGCTCAAATGTTTGTGAGAGTAGTATGTACCCCTGCTATAGGGGCCGCAAAACACGCCTTGAAGTTGTTTATTGACAATGCCCAAAATAGTTCCACAGATGTAACACGGTTAGCAAGTGACCCCGATGTTACTCGACGAGTAGCGGAGGCGTCTAATCTCATTGATGAAACTGAAGCCATTTTATACAGAAATTTTGACGAAATGATGGGCGCCGTTCAGACGGGCAAAGAAATCCCTATGAAAGATAGGGTTAAATATCGCTACCAAGCAAGTCTTGTTATTGAGCGCATGATGAAGGCTGTAGATATGCTTTTTGATGTTGCAGGTGGAAGAAGTGTTTACAGGGACTCTCCAATTCAAGACATATGGCATGATATACATATAGCCCGAGCTCATGTGGCCAATAATCCTATAAGCTATGCAAGAAATCTGGGTGCTGTTCACTTAGGGGCTAATAGCACTGATGTATTTGTTTGATGGCTACAAGACAGAATGCTCCCCCTGAGGGTCAGTATATCGATGCTGACCAAGTAAGAATACATTATTTAGAGTTTGGAGATAGAAACGGCCACCCAATAGTATTCTTGCACGGTTCTGGACCAGGGAATAGTGCGTGGGCAAACTTTCACTTAAATAAAGATGCCTTTGTGAAGGCTGGCTATAGGGTAATTATGCCTGATTTAGTTGGTTTTGGATATTCTGATAAGCCTACTGATAAGGGTGATTATACTCTCGATTTTTTTTGTACTACTCTGATGAATGCCCTTAAAAAGCTTGGGGTGGAGAACTGCAGTTTCATTGGAAATTCACTTGGAGGAGGTGTTGCCATTCAGATTGCATTAGATAATCCCGAATTTGTATCTAAATTAATTTTAATGGGTCCGGGGTGCCTAGAGGAGCAATCAGCATATTGGTCAATGCCTGGAATTAAAAAAATGATGGAGGTAAATAGTGCTGGAGTTAGTAAAAAAACTCAAGGTGATATTATGAGGCTTTTTACTTATGACTCGAAGCATATTACTCCAGAATTGATAGACATGCGTTGGATAATTGCGAAAGATCAGCCCAAAGAAGTGCTTAGTACAATGCGAACACCTGAACTTGGTTCGAGGATGAGTGAGTTGACTTGCCCGATTCTTACTTTTTGGGGGGCAGATGATGAATTCATGCCACCACAAGGTAAAGAAAAATGTCTAAAGTCAAATCTGAAATCACGTTTTATAGAAATAAATGCCTGTGGTCATTGGGTTATGATCGAGCATTCAAGAATGTTTAATTCTATGTCAATCGACTTTTTAAAGTTTGGTTAATGTTGTCTCCTATGCAACATAAGAAAATTGCTGCATCCTTATTCAGCGCCTTGAAGAGCGGTAAGGCATTGACCCCAATTACAGAAACTCATCCCGGCATTAGTATAGACGATGCATACAAAATATCATTAGCTTTTTTAGACCTGAGGGTTGTAAAAAATAATGAAAAAATAGTTGGCAAAAAAATAGGTGTAACTTCAAAGGCAGTTCAGGATATGTTGGGCGTTTTCCAGCCAGACTTTGGGTTTTTAACCGATGGAATGGCTGTGCTTGATGGGCGGGTTAATGTTGATTGCCTTATTTCCCCTAGGGCCGAGGCTGAGATCGCTTTTAAATTACATACAGATTTAAAAGGTCCTGGTATAACGGGTAAAGATGTTTTGGCTGCAACTAAATATATTCAACCATGCTTTGAGATTGTTGATAGCCGTATCTTAGATTGGAAGATAAAAATTCAGGACACTGTAGCCGATAACGCATCATGTGGTGTTTTTATTTTGGGAGATAAAAAGGTTAACCCTAATGATCTTGATATGGCATCGCTCGAGGTTGTTGTCAGAAAAAATGGTATTGCTATTAGCCGAGGAATGGGATCTTCTGTGCAGGGTTCACCTGAAAATGCTGTTGCATGGCTAGCTAATACTCTAGGAGAGTATGGGATACCGTTTCTAGCTGGTGAAACAATACTATCTGGCTCATTGGTGCCGCTGGAGCCTGTGATTAAAGGTGATAAAATGCATATGGAAATCCCTAATTTAGGTTCTTGTGAAGTAGAGTTTGTCTGATGAATAAGGTAAAGGTTGCTATAATTGGTTCTGGTAATATCGGTACTGATTTGATGATTAAGATAGATGAAATCTCTAGCGTTTTAGAAGTTGCTTGTGTTATCGGCATCGATGCAAATTCCGAGGGGCTTGCAATTGCCAGAGAGAGGGGGTTTCCTACTACTCATGAAGGAATTGAGGGCGCCCAAAAACTAAGTGAATGGAAAAATATTAAATTAGTTTTCGACGCAACGTCCGCATATGCGCATGCTAAACATGCTATGGTCTGTGCCTCAGAAGGCAAACAAATGATTGACCTTACTCCGGCAGCACTAGGTCCATTTTGTGTTCCTGTTGTGAATATGGATGCACATTTAGATGCAGAAAATGTAAATATGGTTACATGTGGTGGACAAGCAACAATACCCATGGTGGCGGCTGTAAGTAGAGTTTCTAAGTTAACTCCTTATGCTGAAATTGTTGCTTCCGTTTCGTCACGCTCAGCAGGCCCAGGCACAAGAGCTAATATAGATGAATTCACCCGGGCAACTGCGCGAGGGATTGAAGTTGTTGGTGGGGCCCAAAAGGGCAAGGCAATAATAATATTGAATCCTGCTGAACCACCGATGATAATGAGAGATACGGTATATGTTCTATCAATTGGTGCAAGTGAGGAAGATATAAAATCATCAGTTGCAAAAATGGTTAAAGATGTCCAGGCGTATGTTCCTGGCTACAGGCTGAAGCAAGAAGTTCAATTTGAAAAGTATACAGGTAATAATAAGCTTCATATACCTGGTTTAGGTACCTATGAGGGAACCAAAGTAACAATATTTCTCGAAGTAGAGGGTGCTGGGCATTATCTACCAAAATATGCAGGAAATTTAGATATTATGACATCAGCTGGAATGGGAACTGCTGAGGCTATCGCTCGAAAGAAATTTGGGGTAAAAATATGAGAGGTATTTTGCATAATCCTGAGATGGAAAATATATATATACAGGACGTTACTTTGCGTGATGGAATGCATGCTATTCGTCATCAATATTCCCTTGAACAAGTCAGTAGCATAGCAAAAGCGCTAGATGAAGCAGGCGTAGATGCAATAGAGATAGCTCATGGTGATGGTCTCAATGGAGGAGCTTTTAATTATGGTTTCGGAGCGCACACCGATTGGGAGTGGATAGAGGCTGTGTGCGATGTGGTAAATAATGCTGCAGTTACTACCTTAATATTACCTGGAATTGCCACAATTGATGAGCTTAAACGTGCTCATGATTTAGGCGTTAGCTCAGTTCGTGTTGCAACACATTGTACTGAAGCCGATGTGTCGCGACAACACATTGAAATGGCTAGAAATTTAGGGATGGATACTATTGGTTTCTTAATGATGAGCCATATGGCGGAACCAAAATATTTAGCTAAACAGGCAAAACTTATGGAAGATTATGGAGCTACTTGTATTTATGTGACTGACTCAGGGGGTGCGCTGGATATGGACGGTTATGCGGATCGTTTTAAAGCTTATAATGATATACTTAAACCAGAAACTGAGCGCGGCGTTCATGCCCATCATAATCTTTCATTGGGAGTAGCAAATTCAATAGTTGCTGTTCAAAATGGCGCTAGAAGAGTTGATGCTTCTCTTGCTGCTATGGGGGCTGGGGCAGGCAATGCTCCTTTAGAGGTTTTTATTGCAGCAATAGATAAGAAAGGTTGGAAACATGGGTGTGATGTTTATAAGCTGATGGATGCTGCAGAAGAGTTGGTTCGGCCTCTGCAGGACAGGCCTGTGAGGGTGGACAGAGAAACATTATCCCTTGGTTATGCTGGTGTATATTCGAGTTTTTTGCGTCATGCAGAAAAAGCTGCAGAAAACTATGATATGGATACTCGTGAAATTCTTGTTGAACTAGGTAAACGCCGAATGGTGGGAGGGCAAGAAGACATGATAATTGATGTGGCTTTAGATTTAAAAAGGGCCAAGGGGGAGTAGTTATGGGGATAATGAATTTAGGGTATGTGATCTTGGAAATGCAGGACCCAGCAAAATGGTCAAAATTTGCTCAAGATATTTTAGGTTTTGGGGAAGCAGAGTCTTTCGGTGAAATTGGCACTAAATACCTAAGGATGGATAATGCTCCTTTCCGCTATATGGTCAGAAAAGGTAATAAGGATCGATTTTTAGCCGGAGGTTATGAGATCTCATCAAAGTCTGATTTTGAAAACCAAATAGAACTATTTGAAGGATCGGGTATTGATGTTTATCGCGGAACTAAGGCTGAAGCTGATTGCCGAGCTGTTGAGGCTTTCGTATCTGTTAAAGACCCATCTGGAAATACTGTTGAAATTTTTTATGGCCGTGCCCCTGATAAGAGTTTTCTCCCTGGGCACGGCATAAGAAAATTTATTACTGGCGCTATGGGGTTGGGCCATATGGTGCTCCCGGCGCCTGAAAATGAAACAACAATAAGTTTTTATGAGGACCTAATGGGGTTTGGCGTTAGTGATGATTTAACTTTACCTGCTTTTGCCCCTGAAATGCCAGAGCAACGAATTTATTTTATGCATAGTGATAATCCACGACATCATACACTTGGTCTTTATAACTTTCCAAATCCGACTGGAGTAATTCATTTAATGGCAGAAATGAACAGTATGGATGAAGTTGGTCACTGTTTAGACCGTGTAAAAGCAGCGGGTCTTCATATTTTTGCTTCTTTAGGCCGACATGCAAACGATGAAATGATAAGTTTTTATTTCTTTGCCCCTGGAGGCATTGGATTTGAAGTCGGATATGATGGAAAGCAGATTGAGAACTGGGATATTTATGAGCCTACAAAATCAGTAATTGGTGATATTTGGGGTCATGAGTATGATTTTCCAGTAGTAGGTTAATATGAGTAGTTTTGAAATTAATAAGTGTATGACTCCCGAGAAAATAGTGAGTCAGATTGAAGACGGTATGACAATAGGTATTGGAGGTTGGGGAGCCAGACGTAAGCCAATGCATCTAATTAGGGAAATAGTAAAGTCGGACCTCAAAGACCTGACAATCGTGTCTTATGGCGGCTGCGATGTGGGAATGCTTGCAAGTGCGAAGAAAATTAAAAAACTCATATTTGGATTTGTTTCTCTCGATGTTATTCCCCTGGAAGCCCATTTTAGGCGTGCACGTTCTGCAGGCGAGTTTGAAGTAATGGAGGTAGATGAAGGTATGTTTCAGTTAGGTCTCAAGGCCGCCGCAGCACGATTAGACTTTTTACCTTGTGTAGCTGGCCTAGGGACTGACGTGCTAACTCATAATCCTGAGATAAAAGTTATACAGAGTCCCTACAGTAGTGATAATTACGTAGCCATGCCTGCCATAAAGTTAGATGTCGCATTATGCCATGTTACGGAAGCAGATAAGCTTGGAAATAGCTTTATATCAGGACCGGATGTTTTTTTTGATGAGTGGTTTTGCCGTGCTGCGGATGTATCATATCTAACAGCAGAAAAAATTGTTCCTACATCGAGTTTTAACGATGATTATAAGATAATGCGAATGCCGATAGAAAGAAGCTTGGTAGCTGGTGTTTCTGAGGTTCCATTTGGTGCCCACCCCACTAGCAATGGACCTGATTACGGTATCGATGTTGATCATTTAAAATTGTATTCCTCAAGGGCTAAAGAGGGTTGGTCACAATATGTCGAGGAGTTTATTAATTGTGAAGATTATATTGGGTCGGTAGGGGGGGTGGAAAAAATTTCACAGCTACCGCTTCCAGTATTTTAAGGAATGCATATGACTGAATTTTCATTAGCCGAACTTTGTATAACCGCAGGATCCGATATTTTTCGCGATGAAACACCAGAGGTGTTTGCAACGGTAATTGGTTTAGTGCCAAGGCTTGCAGGGTCATTAGCAAAGAAAACTTTTTTACCAGGTTTAATGATGAGCGATGGCGAGTATTATTTTGCTCATGAACCAGTACCTGTTGGTCCAAGAAATGGTTATATGCCACTTAAGGAGGGTGCGATTGGTTATGAGCGTGTATTTGACCTGATTGCTAAGGGTAATAGACATGCTTTTGTAGGACCTGTTCAGGTAGACCAATATGGGCAAATGAATTTATCCTGCATAGGGGATTATTCCTCACCGAAAGTAACAATGCTAGGGGTCAGAGGTTTACCCGGAAATACTGTGAATAACCGAACATCAATGTTTTTTCAAAGCCACAATAAGCGTGCATTTGTGCCCGGAGAAGTAGATATGGTCAGCGGAGCTGGTTATAACTCTGCACGATACCCCAATGGAATTTTTCCTAAAGGTCTGGACCATAGAAGGATAATAACTAATCTTTGTGTTCTAGACTTTGAAGGTGAAAATAAAGCTATTCGTGTTAGGTCTCTCCATCCAGGGGTTACTTTTGATGAAGTGCAGGATAATACTGGATTTGAGTTAATAAGACCAAAGGATTTGTCTGAAACTGTAGCACCGACTGAAATTGAGCTTGCTATAATTGATAGTTTAGATCCAAATAACCTGCGTAAAAATATTTTCAAGGATAACCCAAATGGACGGAGGTTGTAATGAATAATGAAACGATACCAAAGGTCGATGTGGATGTTGTTTATGAAGAGGAAAACCCAGTAATCTATCAAAAGAAAGATAATATTGCTTTTTTAACTTTAAACCGAACAAAATATCATAATAGCCAAAACTCTCAGATGCTCTATGCGCTTGACGATGCTTTTTTGAAGGCTACGTCGGATGATGGCGTAAAAGTTATTGTTCTAAAGGCTAATGGCAAACATTTTTCTGCAGGCCATGACATAGGAACACCAGGGCGGGACTTTCATCTAGGTAGAGATGATAGGCGCTCTATGAATTATAATCATGATAACAAACCAGGAGCTGAAAAAGCTTATGTCCGTGAACAAGAGGTATATCTGGAGTTTTGTAGACGGTGGAGGGCTGTGCCAAAGCCTACAATAGCTCAAGTTCAGGGAGGTTGTATAGCTGGTGGGTTGATGCTGGCTTGGGTGTGTGACTTAATTATAGCCTCTGATGACGCTTTTTTCCAAGATCCTGTGGTGCAGATGGGCTTCCCTGGTGTAGAATATTTTGCTCATCCTTTCGAGCTTAATATACGGCTTGCAAAAGAGTTTTTGTTGCTTGGAGAGCGCTGGACTGCTGAACGCGTGTTGTCTGCAGGTATGATTAACAAGATAGTACCACGCAGTGAGCTAGATCAAGCTACAGTAGATTGGGCTAAAAAAATATCTCAACAACCGCGGTTAGCTATGGCTTTAACCAAACAGGCTTGCAATCATATCGAAGACCTTCAAGGGAAACGTTCGGGCATGGATATGGTATTTGGTTACCATCATTTCGCACATGCTAATAATACTATCGTTAAGGGTGATTACATTGCCGGGTTTGATGGAAAGAAAATGGCAAAGTCAAATAAAAATAAAGAGAATTGAATGCATCCTTCCTTTCATACCCCTTTGACACAAGAGTTGGGCTGCGATTACCCTGTAATACAGACTGCAATGGGTTGGGTATCTACATCTCAACTCGTTACTGCGAGTGTTGAAGCAGGTGCTTTCGGGTTTTTAGCTGCTGCAGTTATGACCCCTCAAGAATGTGAAAAAGAAATTCAATTTATAAAATCCCAAACTAAGAGGCCTTTTGGAGTAAATATCCATGCTTTTCAGCCGGGTGTAGATAAAATAGTCGACATGTGCATAGATTACGGTGTCACTGCACTTTCTTACGGCAGAGGGCCATCCGCAAAAATTATTGAGAAGGTAAAAAATGCTGGACTAAAATGTGTTCCAACAATTGGCTCAAGTCGGCATGCTAAAAAAGCCGTAAAAATTGGAGCTGATATTTTGGTCTGCCAAGGACATGAAGGCGGGGGGCATACTGGGGCAACGCCTACATGGTTACTCTTGGGGCAGGTTATAGATCAAAACTTAGGCGTTCCTGTAGTAGCTTGTGGAGGTTTTAAAGACGGCCGTGGCCTTGCTGCTGCTCTTGCCTTTGGTGCTGATGGTATAGCAATGGGAACACGTTTCATGATGAGCTCCGAGAGCCCGACGCCTGATACAACTAAAGCGGAGTATGTGAAAGCAGAGGTTACAAATATACCTGTTTCGAAAAAATTAGATGGTCTACCACAAAGGATGATTTTAAACTCGACTTTAAAAACACTTGAAGATTCAAGCAAAGCTGAGTTGTTATTTAGAGCTGTTGGAAATAGTCTAAAATACAAGTCTCAGACAGGTATGAGTGTTTCCCAGGTTATAAAAACAGCTTGGGGTATGACAAAGAATACTGATATGACGCTTGGCCAAACACTTATGGCTTCAAATGCACCAATGATTATTCAAAAAGCGATGGTGGAAGGTGTGCCCAATGATGGTGTTCTACCAAGTGGGCAAGTTGCGGGTGTCATTAGGGATCTACCTAAATGTTCTGAAATCATTCAGAATATTATAGAAACAGCAGCTTTCAGTTTAAAAAGATTAGAGAGTTAATATGCCAATTCATACCCATATTGAAAATGAAATTGCGGAAATTATTTTTGATTTTCCACCGGTTAATGCATTTAATAGTAAAACATGGAATGATATTCCAAAAGTTATAAATGATTTGGGCTTAAGGTCAGATGTTAAAGTAATATTAATTAGGTCCGAAGGTAAAGGGTTTTGCGCAGGCGTAGACATAAAGGAACTGGCTAATGATTCTAATGCAATAGTGTCAGTCAATGAAGGAAACTTTCTTACTGGACAAGCTATTCATCATTGTGAAATTCCAGTTATTGTGGCCGCACATAAATTTATAATAGGCGGAGGCGTGATTATGTGTGGAGCAGCTGACATTGTAATCGCTTCTGATGATGCATATTTTGCTCTTCCTGAGATTGACCGTGGTGCTATGGGCGGTGCATCGCATCTTCAACGAATGCTCGGGGTTGCAAAAGTCCGTTCTGCTTTTTTGACTGGGGGAAATATCCCCGCCAAAGAAGCATATCGTTTAGGAGGAATAGAAAAAGTAGTTCCCTATGAATCTCTGGTTGAAGAGGCCCTTAATTATGCACACATTTTAACTAAAAAATCTAGAGTAGCTCTTCGTATAGCTAAGAAAGCTTTAAACGGAATTGAACCATTTGATGTTGATGCTAATTATCGATGGGAACAAGGTTTTACTTATGAAATGTATTTGCATGAAGATAGCCAAAAAGCACGGGATGCTTTCGTCGAGACCGGAAATTTAGCTGACTACAGAAAGAAATAACCTTTGAATATAGAGTTTACATCCAACCAAAAAGAATTTCGTGAGGAAATTCGTACATGGCTTTCAGCACATGTTCCCAAGAAAAGACTAAGGAGCTTTGACACTGCAGAGGGTTTTGAACAACATCGCAATTGGGAGAGAGTTCTAGCTAAAGACAATTGGGGAAATGTAAATTGGCCAGAAGAGTACGGAGGCAGGGGTCTTGATTTAATCTCATGGCTTATTTTTGAAGAAGAATATTATCGTTCAGACGCCCCTTTACGCGTCAGTCAGAATGGTATTTTCCTTCTTGCTCCTACAATTATGGAATACGGCACAGAAGAACAAAAAACACGATTTTTGCCTCCCATGGCTAGTGGTGAAGAAATATGGGCACAAGCATGGTCTGAGCCTGGTGCAGGTTCAGACATGGCAGCCATACGAACTAAGGCTGTAAAAGACGGGGACCACTACATTATCACGGGGCAAAAGACATGGTCATCTCGAGCTGTATTTGCTGATTGGTGCTTTGCCTTAGTCCGCACCGAAGACGGTAGTAGTCGTCATAAAGGATTATCCAAAATACTTGTTCCGCTCAATTCAAATGGTCTAACACGCAGACCAATAGCGCAACTAGACGGAGATCCAGGTTTTGCTGAACTCTTTTTTGATGAGGTTAGAGTACCTGTCAAAAACTTACTTGGTCCTGAACATGGTGGCTGGGGGGTGGCTATGTCAACTGCAGGTTTCGAGAGAGGTCTGTTATTGAGATCTCCTGCTAGATTTCAGTCTGCTGCGGCTAGATTAGTTAAGCTGTATAAATCTCGGGAGAAATATCTATCCAGTGGTATTGGTGAGAAAGTAATCCAAGCTTGGGTGGATACTGAAAGATTTTGTGCTGCAACCTATCAATTAGTATCCAGAGTGGAGAAAGGGGCCTCAATTAGCTCTGAGTCCAGTGCAAATAAACTGTTTTGGTCTGAAATGGATAGACAATTGCATCGTACGGCCATGACAATTATGGGAGCTCAAGCCGAACTTGAAGAAGGTTTAGACTCTATTGATAACGGTCGTTGGCTTGATGGTTATATGTTTTCTTTAGCAGGCCCCATATATGCAGGAACTAACGAAATTCAGAGAAATATACTCGCAGAACGAGTATTGGGGTTACCGCGCTGATGGATTTTAGTTTTACAACTGACCAGCAAGATTTAATAGATGCCGCTAAGGATTTCTTTGATGGTGAAAATACCTTTGAGCGCATGAGGTCAATTGTTAAGGGTCAAAAGGTAGAAAGTTTATGGCCTCAATTTGTTGAACTTGGTCTTTTAGGTGTGATGGCACATGAAAAGGATGGAGGTATGGGGCAGCCATTAGTACTAATGGCGGCTATAGCTGAGGCCGCAGGGTACTCAGGATTACCAGATCCATTTATTGAGGTTGCTGGGATTACCGTTCCTCTTAGTGCTTCACCTGAAAAATTGATATCTGGGTCTTCACAATTAGCCGTGTTATCCGAACTACGAAAATATATCGACCATAACCTTGGAGACGGCACTGCTGTTAAATCCATTGATCCACTGAGAAATTTAGTAAAGGTTGAAGGTACTTGTGATCAAAGTGATAAGGCAAATTATCACGGGGCAGTGCTCTCAGCAGCGCAACTTATTGGTTTGTCTCAACGAATGGTTGATATTTCCGTTGATTACGCAAAAGACCGGCACCAGTTTTCAAAGCCTATTGGTTCTTTCCAGGCGATTAAACACCACTTAGCTAATGTATATACACAGATTGAGTTTACACGCCCCATCATTCAATTAGCAGCGATAAAGGGTGGAATTAATGTTCATAGTGCTAAAGTTTCTGCAATTGATACAGCAATGATGGCTGCAGAAACTGCAATTCAAGTTCATGGGGGGATGGGCTATACTTACGAGGTGGATTTACATTTATTCATGAAGCGAGTTTGGGCACTTTGCGGAGAATGGGGCGATAGAAACTACCATATGAAAAAAATAGAGGAATATGTATTGCAAGGGGATGCTAAACTTGGCCCCGGTAATACCTTTAATTAGGAGAAATATATGCCAGAAGCTTATATAATAGATGCAACTCGTACGCCGACAGGAAAAAGGCGTGGGTCCTTACAAGACATTCATGGTGCTGATCTTGGTGCGCATGTGATCAAGGAAATAGTAGAAAGAAATAATATTCCTCAAAACGAATATGATGATGTTATATTCGGATGTTTGGATACTGTCGGGCCGTTAGCAGGTAATATAGCACGGACAGCTTGGCTTGTAGCAGGTTATGACCTCGTAGTTCCCGGTGTTACAGTAGATAGACAATGCGGATCATCTCAACAGGCGGTTCATTTTGCAGCCATGGCTATTATGAGCGGAACTCAAGATGTAGTAATAGCAGGTGGAGTTCAAACAATGTCTAAGATACCAATAGGGGCATCTATGATAGCGGGTCGAGAATTAGGATTTGATCACCCCTTTCACACATCTCCTGGTTGGTTAAAGCGTTTTGGTGATGCCCCAGTTGATCAATTTTATGGTGCGTCTGAAATAGCTAAGCGATGGGGATTTTCGAGAAAGGATTTAGAAGAATTTTCATTAAATAGTCACCGACGTGCCGATAAAGCTAGAGATTCTGGTTGGTTTAATAAAGAAATATCTAGTATTAATGGTCTTGAGCAGGATGAAACTATCCGTGCCAATACGTCTATGGAGCGAATGGCTGAATTAGAGGCTTTTGATGCGCATGGCCTCATTACTGCAGGTGTTGCCAGTCAAACCTGTGATGGATCTTCTGCAATATTACTCGCTTCTGCAGATGCTGTAAAAAGATATAATCTAAAACCCCGCGCTCGAATTCACCACTTAGAAGTAATGGGGGATGACCCTATCTTGATGCTTACAGGTCCAATTGCGGCTACCAAACGTGCATTATTTCGTGCAGGAATGAATTCTAGTGAGATCGATCTGGCTGAATGCAATGAAGCCTTTGCATCGGTTCCGATGGCATGGATGCAGGAAACTAATATTCCGCACGAAAAAACAAATGTGAATGGGGGAGCAATTTCTTTAGGCCATCCACTTGGGTCGACAGGTACTAAACTCATGACAACCTTGCTTCATGAAATGGAAAGACGAGGAGTGCGATATGGGCTTCAAACAATGTGTGAAGGTGGTGGTGTAGCTAATGTAACAATCATTGAAAGGCTTTAATGATGGTTGATTTCTGTAAAGACCGAACGGTAATTATAACAGGTGCCGGTGGGGGCCTTGGCAGAGCCTATGCATTAGCTTTGGGTTTAGAAGGTGCAAATGTTGTAGTGAATGATATAAACCCCGATACTGCACGTAAAACTGTAGAAGATGTTGTCTCTAATGGGGGGAGAGCTATTATTAATACCAATGATATCACCAGTTATGATGAGTCATTTGATATCGTAGCTATGGCAATTAAAGAATTCGGTAGTCTTCATGCAGTTATAAATAATGCGGGGAATAATCGTGATCGTATGTTCACTTCTTTATCTGAGGATGATTGGGATCAAGTTATTCGCGTTCATTTAAAAGGGCACTTTTGTATAAGTTCCCACGCAGCAAAATATTGGCGTCAACAAAGTAAAGAAGGGAATGACGTCAATGCGCGAATAATTAATACTAGTTCAGGAGCTGGACTTCAGGGTTCGGTTGGCCAAACAAACTATTCAGCGGCAAAAGGAGGAATTCTTACTTTAACATTAAATCAATCCGCAGAATTAAAAAGATATGGGATAACAGCTAATGCTGTTGCGCCTCAAGGACGTACAGGAATGACTGAGGAAGTATTCGCCGATATGATGAAGGTGCCAGAGGATGGTAGTTTTGATAAATTTGACCCATCAAATGTTGCCCCTTTGATTTGTTTTTTAGTAAGTGAAAGGTCTTCTAATATTAACGGTATTTGTTTTGAGAGCTTTGGTGGTAAACTTTCTATATCCCAGGGATGGAAAACAGGACCCATAAAGGATAAAGGTGAACGTTACCATGTGGAGGAGCTTGGTGAAGTAATATCTGAATTAGTTGCTATCACTCCGCCTGGCCAAAAAGTTTACGGAAGTTAAAATGGTGTACCCCTTCAATAGCGATCATGAAATGATACGTGAAGCTTTATCTGGTTTTCTACAGGAGTGGTATGAAAACGGAAAAGGGCCTGAGCGTATTTATAGGTCAGGAAAAGCCTTTGATAAGGAAGCTTGGAGTGGTTTTTCACATGACCTTGGGATGGTGGGTGTTGCAATAAGTGAGGATTTTGGTGGGTCTGGACTTGATGATTTGGGCCGAGTTGTTGTAATGGAGGAATTAGGTGCTTCATTGTGCGCCATTCCGTTTTTGACTACAGGTGGACAAGTAGTTGATATTATCTCAAAAATTGCAACAACTCAATTTAAGAAAGAGTATTTGCCAAGAATTGCTAGAGGAGAAATACAAGGTGTTTTCTCTTCAGGTCATGTAGGAAGAGAAAAAAAATGTATTAATTCCCCTAACGCTGATACGGCTGATTTTATTCTGATATCACGATTAAAAAACAAACTTATCGAAGTTGTATATTTAGATGCAAGTGCACCGGGTCTTAAAATAAATTCAAAGAAAACTATGGATCCAACGCGCAGTTTTTGTGACGTTGATTGGAGTAAAGTTTCTGATACTGATTTTTTATTAATTGGAACTGTAGAATTAGATTTCTTTGAAGATATTATTTCTCAATCGCAAATTGCACTGGCTGCAGAATGTATCGGTGGTGCGCAAAAATGTTTAGATATGACTTTAGAATATGCCTCACAAAGGGTTCAATTTGGAAGGTCTATTGCTAGCTTTCAAGCTATAAAACATCGTTGTGCAGATATGTTTATTTTAATTGAAGCAGCGAAATCAGCTGTTTATGCAGCGGCTGTGGCGACTGAAGTTGAGAAAACAGAAGCGGTGCTAATAGCAAAAGCCTATGCAACTGAAGTATATTTTAAAGTAGCAGGTGACGCGATACAGCTTCATGGCGGTATTGGTTTCACATGGGAGTACCCACTTCATTTATTTTTTAAAAGAGCACGCGCCAACCGTACTATGTTTGGCGTCCCTTCAGAGGATTATAAATTATTGGCTGATAGTATTCTCGGAGATAAATCATGAGTGATCTGCGCATTAATTTTTCAAAATGGATGAAAACCCATTTTTGTAACGAATACGAATGTTTGCGGGGGAGAGCAACTCCCGGCGACGAAGATGCTTTTCCTGGCTTGAGGCTTAAGTGGGAAAGAGAAATGGGAACTGCAGGTTGGATTGGAATTGGTTGGCCCACTGAATATGGTGGTAAAGGTGCAAGTTTAGATGAGATTGTTGGTTTTAATGAGGAATATGCATGTCATGGTGGGCCAGGACGAGCGGGTCATATTGGTGAAACACTACTAGCTCCCACTATCATTGCATTTGGAACGGAACAGCAGAAGGCACGATATTTGCCTGGAATTAAAGCTGGTACAGAATTTTGGTGCCAGGGTTACAGCGAGCCCAATGCTGGTTCTGATCTATCGAACATTAAAACTAAGGCTCGTCTTGAAAATAACCAATGGGTTATTACTGGTCAAAAAATATGGACATCATTAGCTATGGACTCAGATTATATTTTTGTTCTTGCCCGCGCTGATGAAGGCTCAAAAGGTCGCCAGGGGCTAGTTTTTTTATTGGTTAAACTCAACCAGCCCGGAATTAAAATTCGACCTATTAAACAAATGAGCGGCACATCGGAGTTTAATGAGGTTTTTTTTGATGAAGCGGTTTGTTCCCATAATGATATTATAGGAGAAGTCGGTGATGGCTGGAAAATAGCTATGGCTTTGTTGGGTTTCGAAAGGGGTGCATCTACCCTTGGTCAGCAGATGACCTTCGCAGATGAATTTCGTCAAATTGTTGACTTAGCAAAATCAAATGGATCAGTTAAAGATCCACTTATTCGTCAAAGAATTGCAAAGTGTTATGCGGGGCTGAAGATAATGCGTTTTACTGCCTTGCGTACTTTAGAGGCCGCTGAGAAAGGCGAGACCACTAAAGAGGGTTATATGTCAAAGATTTTTTGGTCATCATGGCATAGAGACTTAGGCGAGTTAGCAATGGATGTAATGGGTAATGAAGCAGAAATTTTAGTTAATGGTGAGTATAGCAAACTTCAAAAACTTTTTCTATTTTCACGTGCTGATACTATTTATGGTGGTACGAACCAAATCCAAAGAAATATTATTGCTGAGAGAGCCTTAGGAATGCCAAAGGAGCCCCGAGGGGGTGGAACTGTGAAGGAGGGATAGTAATGAATTTAAAAAATATTCCAGAATATGTACCTGGGCATAATCTATTGAAAGGTAAAAAAGTAGTAATTACTGCTGCAGCTGGCACTGGCATAGGATTTGCGATTGCTAAGAAATGTATTGAGGAAGGAGCAGTAGTTTTTATATCTGATATACATGAGGGTCGTTTGCAGAAAGCTCAAAAAGCTTTGCATGAGTTTACTGGATATAAACCAGATTACGCCATCTGTGATGTAACAAAGCAATTAGATGTTGATGATTTAATATCAATAGCGTCAGAATCTATGTCAGGAATGGACATTGTTATCAATAACGCCGGACTGGGTGGAACTGCTAATTTGGTGGATATGACTGATGAGCAATGGATGGTTGTTTTAGACGTAACTTTAAATGGTTGTTTTCGCGTTAATAGGGCCGCTATGCAGTTTATGAAAGAAAGAGGCGGTGGCGTTATTGTAAACAATGCATCAGTTTTAGGGTGGCGAGCGCAAAAAGGTCAGTCGCATTACGCTGCAGCTAAGGCAGGCGTTATGGCTTTAACTCGTTGTGCTGGATTAGAAGGCGCTGAGTATGGTGTGCGGGTAAATGCTGTGGCTCCAAGTTTAGCACTCCATCCTTTTCTGCATAAAGTCACTAGCAAGGAACTTCTTGCTGAGTTAGAGGCAAAAGAAGCTTTTGGTAGGGGTAGCGAAGTTTGGGAACAGGCAAATGCTATGATATTCTTAGCGAGTGATTATTCGAGTTATATGACAGGCGAAGTGCTTTCCACGTCATCTCAAAGGGCATAAAGATGGTAAAAACTATAATAGAACAAGCAAGTGACCTATTAGGTAAAGAAGGCATGAAAATTGGTCCATCCGATTGGATGGATGTAAGTCAAAAAAGAATAGATACTTTTGCTGATGCCACTGGTGATCATCAATGGATTCATGTTGACGAAGAAAAAGCTAAAAGTGGTCCATTCGGAACCACGATTGCTCATGGTTACCTTACCTTATCACTGGCTGCAAAATTAATGCCCGAAATTCTTGAGATAAAAGGAATGAAAATGGGTATTAATTATGGTACTGATAAAGTGAGGTTTATTCAGCCAGTAGCATCGGGGTCTAGAGTAAGAGGTCACGGTGAATTTTTAGAAATAACAGAGGTTCCAGGTGGTTATCAATCAAAGCTTAGGGTTACTATTGAGATTTATGGTCAAGAAAAACCTGCTTGTGTTGTGGATACTATCAGCAGGTATTACGTTTAGGAGTTTTAGATGTCAGAAAAGATAATAAAAGCAGTAGAAGAGTATTTTGAGTTTTTTAATAGTCAGGATGCTGAGGGTATTGCACAACTCTATGCGGATAATGCAAAAGTAACAGATCCAGTAGGTACACCTACTAAAGTTGGTAAAGAAGCTATATTGTCATTTTACAAATTAGCAGTAAAAAATGGAGCTAGCCTGAAGAGAAATGGCCCTATCAGAATATCACAAAATTTCGCTGCATTCGCCTTTACCGTTTCAGTAGGAGCTATGACTAGTGTTGATAAAGATGTTGCAGTTGAAGTTGAGCTTCCTAAAGGAGGAATGTCGATAGATGTTATTGATACCTTTAAGTTTAATGAAGAGGGACAAATTACAGAAATGAATGCTTATTGGGGTCCTAGTAATATTACACAAATATAATATTAATGAGCTATGTAGATACCCAAGAAGGCTTTCGCTTTTCAAAAAAGCTAGATATGCCCTCTCTCCCTTCATCAGACATAACGCAATCAGCAAACTTTTCTGCTGCAAAGTTTTTTTGCTCTTCCCTGCTCATATAAGGAGTTTTCAGCAAAATTTCTTTCGTTATGCTGTTTGCTATGGGTGCACATCTCAATATATCTTTTTTTAATTTAATCTCTAATATTTTAAAATCTTCAGCATTTTTTACAACAAAATCAGATAAGTTATATTTTGGCGTGTCTAACCCTTCAAAGCGAGCGCCCGTTAGCATGAGCCTTCGAGCTATCGGCAGCCCTACGCGGGCAACTACAATTGGAGCTATTTGTGCTGGTGCTATCCCAATCATTGTTTCTGTAAGAGAAAATTTAGCATCCTGTTTTACTACAATTAAATCCGAGCAACACATTAAACCAAGGCCGCCTGCTATCGCTGCTCCCTCTACGTAGCTTATAATGACTTGTGGCATTGATAAAATTAAATCGAAAAGGCCCCCAATTTCCTTATTAGTTTCTATAAAAAATTTCTTACTAACTGAATTATTCTGACTATTTTTAAAGCTTTTTAAGTCGCCGCCAGAACAATAATAACCGCCTTTCCCTCTTAAAGTAATTCCTCTTATTGCATGGTTTATTTTTGTCTTGTTTAATAGGTTTTTTAGGTCACTAATTAAGCCTTCCGATAGGGCATTTCTATTTTCTATAGAATTAAACCATATAGTTAGCCAGCCATTATCAATCTCGCTTATTATTTTTGAGTTGGTGTGTGGTTTCATAATTGTCTCATTATTCACAGATTATCAGAAATTAATTTTGAAATAGATATCTTTTGCATTAAAAGTATCTGTGCAAATCCCTTGGCTTGCGGATCGTTTCTTATTGAAGCCATCCCTCCTCCATCTAACACGTCACTTATTAATATATTTATTGAATTTGAACCTGGCAAGTAAAAGCGTTCAATCTTACTTTTTGACCCTAAAAAATGCTGGAAAGTTTCACGGAGCTTTTTTTCTGTAAGCGAGTGCCATATATATGGTATGAATTCTGGTCTTCTCGCAATTAACCCTATATTCGCTTTATTGCCTTTATCTCCTGACCGGCCCCAAGCTAGTTTTTTCAATATTATCTCCACCTCAGGTTGCTCTACTTTTTCTGGAAAAATTCCTGGTACTGTCTTATTAGTTTTCGGTGAAATTTTATCCTTAAATATTTCTTGTTTTGTATCCAGGTCAATTTTAACTTCAATATCACTTTTAGGAGTTAAATAAGAGAATAGCCGAATAATTGGTGTGGGTTTTGCGCGTCCTGCGCCAGTAAAGCTTGATAACCCTGGCGGAGTAGCTAACGATAAACCTGAGATTTCTTTCAAAAATATTTCTATTGCTTGTTTATTGTTATGTTTTGAGGCTATTTTTAATACAACTTCAGTGTTTTCAAGTTTGTTTCCAAATTGACTTTCAGAACCAAGGATTTCTGTTGAGATAGCTTCAAATTCGCCTAAATTAGAGCTTGAAATCCTTTTTTTTGATCTAGCAATAGCAGCATCTGCAAATTTTTGAGCTTTTTTTGTTGAGTTCGCACCATAAAAGGTAAGATAAGTACCTGAGCGATACCCGTCTTTATATGTCAGACACGTTTTATAACTATTAGGGGCCTCGTACCCTTTACTGGATGATACGTGAACTTTATTTTTATCCGTCTGGGTGATCTTTACTTCAGAGAAGTCGCATATTACGTCAGGCAGGATATAGGCTTTTGGGTTGCCTATTTCATATAGCATTTGTTCTGACACAGTTCCTATATTAACTAAACCCCCCGTATTGTTTGGTTTTGTAACCGTAAAAGATCCATCTGGATATATTTCAGCTATAGGATAGCCAATGTTGGAAATATCATCTACTTTCTCCCAGTCTGTAAAATTGCCACCGGTAGCTTGAGGACCGCATTCCAAAATATGACCAGCGAGGGAACCGCCAGCAAGAGAGTCCAGGTCACTACTTTCCCAAGAAAACTCATGTATACAGGCCCCTAAAGTAACAGCACTATCAACGCATCTTCCTGTAATTATAATATCAGCACCTTCATCTAATGCTTTTGCTATGGGAAATGCTCCCAAATAAGCATTAATACTCATAATATCACTTTTCTCAGGGAAATCTGTTCTACTGAACATGTCTTTATTTTTTTTCTTGGAAATTTCACTGAGGTTTTTAATTAAATTATCACCACTAATAATGGCCACTTTTAAATCAAGTTTCTTTTCTTTTAAGATGCTACGGACTATTCTTCCACATTCTTCTGGATTTATTCCGCCGGCATTAGATATAACTTTTACTTTATGTTTTGCTATTTCTTCTAAATTAGGTTTGAGGACATGATCTATGAAATCAGTAGCAAAGCCTCGGCTTGCATCCTTTGCTTTCGCTTGCGCCATTATAGACATCGTGATTTCAGCTAAATAGTCGTAAACTAAATAATCAAGTTTTTTGTATTCGAGTAACTGAGGTGTTGCCATTGCGCTCTCGCCCCAATACCCGCTTGCACCACCAATGTGGATTGAACTTTTCATTTAAAAATTTCCCTAAACAGAACTTTATGATTAATGTTTGTTATAAATATGGTTACTGTTTACTAACAATATATACAAGTCATTCAGTAGGAGTGATTTTTTAAGGTTTTTAATAATTTAAAGGTGTTTTCGTGGATACGATACAAACTACTTACTTTGATGACCAAAAGCCAGGCACTTCTGGTTTAAGAAAGAAAACTAAAGTTTTCACAAAAAAAAATTATCTTGAAAATTATGTTCAATGTTTATTTAACAGTATTCCTGAATTAATTGGCGGCACTCTTGTGTTGGGAGGCGATGGTAGGTATTTTAATAAAGAGGCTATTCAAAAAATAGTAGGGATGGCTTCTGCAAATGGAGTTTCGAAAGTCATTTTGGGTTGTGATGGTCTTCTGTCTACCCCAGCCGTATCTTGTATAATAAGAAAATATAAGGCAGATGCTGGTATTGTATTGTCTGCTAGTCACAACCCAGGTGGTATCGAAGGTGATTTTGGGATAAAACTTAACGGATCAAACGGAGGTCCTGTTAGTGAGCAAATAACTAATAAAATTTATGAGCAAACTAAACTTATAAAAAACTATAAGATTGTTCAGGACGTTCACATAAATTTGAATATTCTGGGTTTATTTGATTTTATGGGCATGACTATCGAAATTATTGATAGCGTTAATGATTATGCGAATTTAATGAATAGCATTTTTGATTTTAATGCAATTAAGACATTGTTCTCAAAGGAATTCACCTTTTGTTTCGATGCTATGAATGCTGTCACGGGCCCTTATGCAAATGAAATTTTTATTAATAGATTGGGGGCGCCTGCTACAAGCATAATTAATTCGACCCCAAAAGAAGATTTTGGTGGGCTGCATCCAGACCCAAATCACAGAAACGCACGAGAAATTTTTTCTATGATGTTTGATGGGGATAATGTTGATTTCGCCGCTTGCTCGGATGGTGATGGTGATAGAAGTATCGTCCTTGGAAAGAAAACTTTTGTTTCTCCTTCGGACAGTTTGGCTTTGTTAACAGCAAACGCAACACTTATAAAAAAATATAAAGATGGAATTTTGGGGGTGGCTAGATCTGTGCCGACTAGTAAAGCTGTAGATTTGGTTGCAAAAAAGTTAAATATAAAATGCTATGAAACCCCGACAGGTTGGAAATTTTTCGGTAACTTAATAGATAATCAACTAATTACATTTTGCGGCGAAGAAAGTGCAGGAGCGGGCTCAAATCATATAAGAGAAAAAGATGGCATTTGGGCTGTCCTTATGTGGTTGAATATAATTGCGGTAACCAAACTGAATATACCGCAATTAATTAATAAGCATTGGAAAGAATTTGGTAGACATTATTATTCTAGGCATGATTATGAAGAGATAGAGGAGTCAAAAGCGATATATATTTTTCGTGCTATAGAAGAAAAACTATCAACGCTTAGGGGTTTTGTTTTTGGGGACGAAACGGTATCATCAGCAGAAATATTTACTTATAAAGATCCTGTAGACAAAAGCATATCAGAAAATCAAGGCATTGTTATAGAGTTAGAGGGATCTAGTCGTATTGTTATACGTTTGTCTGGGACCGGTACTGCAGGAGCCACTCTGAGGATTTACTTTGAAAAATATGTAACTCCAGAAGAAAATCTTTATCAAGATACTCAAAAGGTATTGAGTAATTTAATTAATATTGCAAATGAAATTACACAGATAAAAGATGTATTAGGAAAAGATTTTCGTAAGGTTATTTCTTAGTTTTAATTTATACAATTAATGGGTTTAATATAATCTAGTCCCAATGCTTTTCCAACTGCAGCATAGGTTAAATTTCCCTGACAAACATTCAAGCCATTCAGTAAGTGAGGGTCATTTTTTAGTGCTTCTTTCCACCCTTTACGGGCTATATCTTTTACATGACTCAAAGTTGCAGCATTTAAGGCGTATGTTGAAGTCCTAGCTACCGCACCCGGCATATTTGCTACGCAATAATGTATAACGCCATCAACAGTGTATGTTGGCGCATCGTGCGTAGTTGCTTTTGATGTTTCAAAGCAACCCCCTTGATCAATTGCAACGTCAACGAGCACAGAGCCTTCCATCATAAGTGAAAGCATTTTTCGAGTTATTAATTTGGGGGCTTCAGCTCCTGGTATAAGCACAGCTCCAACTACTAAGTCAGCAGTTTTAAGTTTCTCTTCAAGCACAGCTGGAGTAGAGCGTATTACATTTGCTGTGACGCCAAAGTGTCTGTTAAGTCCCTTCATCACATCATTGCTTCTGTCCAGGATAGTAACATTTGCTTGTAACCCGACCGCCATTTGTGCTGCATTAAACCCAACATCCCCACCCCCAATTATCAAAACATTAGCTGGTGCAACTCCAGGCACGCCTCCAAGAAGAACGCCGCGCCCGCCTCCGTTTTTTTGTAAAGCTGCGGCGCCAACTTGAATAGCTAATCTGCCTGCTACTTGACTCATCGGCTTCAGTAAGGGGAGCCCTCCTTGTCTATCAGTAACAGTTTCATAGGCAATGCATATGGCTTTGGATTCTATCAAATCAATAGTTTGTTGACGATCAGGTGCTAGATGCAAATATGTAAAAATCACTTGACCTTGCTTTAACATTTTTCTTTCTAAAGCTTGAGGTTCTTTAACTTTCACTATCATTTTAGCATCTCTAAATACCTCGGATGCATTCTTAGCTATAGAGGCACCGGCCTCTTTATATGCGGTATCTGATGCTCCAATGCCAATTCCAGCTGATGTTTCAATAATAACTTTGTGCCCATCTTTCACGAGTTCCTCAACTGATTCAGGCGTTAGGCCAACACGGTACTCATGGTTCTTTATTTCTTTTGGCACGCCAATTATCATGTTTGTTTCCTTTTGAACAATAATTAGCAGACACTTAATAATATTAATTACGATAATTATTTAAACTATAATAAAATATCGAATATTATATTGAATAATACTTATTTTTATGAAAATAATCCTATTATGGATAAAATAGACAGGAAAATACTTCGGTATCTACAAGATAATTGTAGATTATCGATATCAGATTTAGGTAATTTAGTTGGCCTGTCGACATCAGCAACTCATCGACGTATCTCTATTTTAGAGAAAGAGGGTATGATTGAAAAATATACAGCTTCTTTGAGTGGTGAGAAGTTAGGTTATTCGATGATTTTCTTTGTTGAAGTATCATTAGAAAATCAATCGGATAAAACTTTGGCAAGCTTTGAAAAAGCAGCCTTGGAGCGGCCTGAGGTTTTAGAGTGCTATCTTACGACTGGTTCTGCTGATTACCTCGTCAAGGTTGCAGCTAAAGACACAAAAAGTTATGAACAAATATACAAACGTATTATTGCTAGTCTGCCACATGTTAGTAGAATTGAAAGTTCACTCGTAATGAAAACTGTTAAAGCTTGGTCTGGATATTCATTGGAAAAATCCTAAGAGGCTATTTCACATATTGATCAAACCAGCCGATAAATCTTTCATACCTGTCTCTGACAAAACCAGGTCTATTAATGCCGTGATATTCACCTGGGTATACCACTAATTTTGTATCTATGCCGCGTCTTTTAAGGACCTGATAAAGCTGTTCAGAATTTAAAATTGGGACATTCCAGTCTAATTGACCGCCAATCACTAATGTTGGCGTCGTAACATTACCGAGGTCATTAAAAGGATTAATTTTTTCCCAGGCCTCTATGTTTTCCCATGGGAGACCTAGCTCTACTTCCCACTCATTTTGATAAATATCATGACCATAATTTGCACGATGATTTACTTCACTGGCACCTGAAACTGCCCCAGAGAATCTAGTTGATTTTGTGATTACATAATTTGTTAAAATGCCGCCATATGACCAGCCCCCCACACCCAATTTATTAGGGTTACTGACACCATTTTCTACTAGGTAATCCGCAATAGCGTCTACATCTTCAAAGTCTGATACTCCCCATTTTTTATTTAAAGCATATGAATATGCCTGGCCATAGCCTGATGAGCCATGAGGGTTTGGCAGTACTGCTATATAGCCTTTAGCTGCGTAAAGCTGTGCAAATTTATCAAATGATGTGTCATGCTGGCTTACAGGCCCCCCATGAAGTACAAAAACGGTAGGATAGGTTTTTTGACTATCATAATCGGGGGGATAATAAATAAAACTCTCAACAGGTTCGTTTTTCCACCCCGGCACAATGAGTCTTTTTACGTCAGCTAGTTTAGTGTTCTTCAAAATGTCTTTATTGTAATTTGTGAGATTTATTACTTCATCATCTTTTATATTGTAAAAGTTAAATGGGCTGTGATGTGAGGACATTAAAGTGATGATTTTATCATTATTCCCAATTGCATAATTTCTAACAGATAGCTCGCCAGGGGTGATATTTTCTTTATCATCATTTGATATGTCAAACTTAATCAAAGGGCGATTTCCTTGATCAGAAGCTAGAGCAAATACTGACTTACCATCATTTGAAAATATTGGTGAAGATATCATCCTATCATAATTAAGGGACAGCAATTTAGTTTTACCATTATTTTTATCAGTAATTGCCAAATGTTCTGTAGCATACCACAGTTTATCAGGCTCGATTGATGATATATAGGCAATTGTATTTCCATCAGGTGACCAAGACGGATTAGTATCAGGCCCTGGATTTACTGTAAGTTTTTTTAGTTCTCTGCTTTTTTTATCATCAGAGCTATCTACTAACCAGATATCACTATTATTATTTGCGTCAGGATCTCCTTCGCGTTTGGAAACAAAAGCTATGATTTTATTATCAGGATTCCATTGAGGATCGCTATCATCATAATCCCCAAATGTGATTTGGATAGGTTTTTCATGTCCATTTTTAATATAAATATGCGTTCGTCTTCTATCCAAATATCCGACATAATCTTTTTTAAATTGAAGACGGTCTATAACAAATGGCTCAAGCTTTTCGTTGGCAGAGTTTTCGTCAGAGGCATTATTTAATTGTTTTGCATCTTTAATAACTAAAGCCATCTTAGTGCCATCAGGTGACCAGTGAAAGCTATTTATTCCTTGTGGGACATTAGTGAATTGAACTGCTTCACCGCCTCTTAGGTCTAATGTCCAAACTTGATTTTTTGTATCTTTATCCACTCCTCTTGACCCAAGGAAAGCAAGGTATTTACCATCTGGGCTCCATTGAGGGTCAGATGCATCCATATATACTGCAGTCATAGGTAACGTTGTTTTACCATCTGTAGATGTCATATGAATTTGGCTAAATCTTTTATCTTTTTTCTCATCCATACGTGTCACAACGTATGCAATCCAATCCCCTTTTGGACTAAGAGCGAGACTATTAACAGTCTCCATTTTCATAATGTGGTCTATGGAGAGATTAGACGTGTTATCTTGCCCTGCATAAGCTAACTCCAGATTGAATAAACTGAATATAACTAATAATAGATTAAACAATCTAATTTTATTTGAGATATAGAAATTTAACATAAATACACCGTTTTTATTGCAATGTTGGTAATGAGTATGTTTTTTTACTCATTACAATTCTCTTACTTATAATATATGTTCTTAAATAAGGGCACCGCTGTCAATGGGAAGACGGATAATGTTGCCCAGTGGCAAGGCATTTGTTGCACCAAATATCAGTAAATCTAGGGGGTGCAGAGACCTAGAGAGATATAATCTCTGTCTTTTCAGATACTTATTATTCTGTGAGGGTATAATGATGGCTCCGCAAGCAGGACTCGAACCTGCGACAAGCTGATTAACAGTCAGCTGCTCTACCAACTGAGCTATTGCGGAATAGATCATTATGGTTAGTTGCGCCTAATAACAGTATTTTTATTGTGCCGACAAGTGTAATTATACTATTTTTTTATAAAAATTTATTTTCTTGTTGTTTTGAATTATCATATTACACCTAAATAAGAATAAGGGCTGCGAAAGTAAGAGAGAATTATGCGAGAAATTAAGAATTATAAAGAGTTTTGGCCCTATTATTTGCGAGAACACAGTTCCCCTGCAACTCGTGGCTGGCACTACGTTGGAACAGCTATTGGTTTATCAATTTTAATTTATATCATGCTTACCGGATCTTTGAAGTTTCTGCCTTTAGTTTTTATATCAGGTTATTTTTTTGCTTGGATGAGTCATGCAACTATAGAAAAAAATAAACCTGCAACTTTTACTTACCCTTTATGGTCACTAATTTCAGATTTTAGAATGTTTTATTGTTTTTTATCAGGCAAAATGACAGCAGAACTTAATAAAGCTGGTTTAGATAGATAATCCTACAGGGGCGATCTAGCTTGTCGAGCTGCCACCCACAGTAAGGTTCTCTACATACAGACTAGGTTGCCCAACTCCAACTGGGACACCCTGGCCAGCTTTTCCGCAAACTCCTATTCCAGGGTCGAGTTTTAAATCGTTACCAATATGTTTGATCTGAGTAAGTACAGTGGGTCCATCGCCTATTAACGTTACGCCCTTTAGTGGTTCCTCTATTTTCCCATTTCTCACTTTGTATGCCTCAGTACATTGGAATACAAACTTTCCGCTAGTGATATCTACTTGGCCACCACCAAAATTCGGGGCATAAATGCCATTTTTTAATTCGTTTAGCATTTGCTCTGGTTCACTTTTACCGGCAAGCATGAACGTATTTGTCATACGCGGCATTGGTGAATGAGCAAAAGACTCTCTTCTTCCATTACCTGTGGCCTCAACACCCAGAAGTCTTGCATTCATCCTATCTTGCATAAATCCAGTGAGTATACCGTCCTCAATTAAAGTTGTTCTAGAAGTAGCTGTGCCCTCATCGTCTATTGAGAGTGAGCCTCTACGACCTGGAAGTGTTCCATCGTCAACAATAGTAACTCCTTTAGTAGCGACGCGTTCACCTAGCTTGCCAGAAAAAGCAGAAGTGCCTTTACGTATGAAGTCTCCCTCAAGTCCGTGTCCCATTGCTTCGTGCAGTAAAACTCCTGGCCAACCTGGACCTAAGAGAACATCCATTTGTCCGGCAGGTGCAGGAACTGACTCTAGGTTCACTTTTGCGCCTCTTAGCGCTTCATGAGCAAGTGGTTTCCAAAATGATGAGTCAATATAAGAGTCATACGTTTGTCTGCCTCCGGCACCCGCATATCCATTTTCCCTCCGCCCATTTTTTTCTGCTGTAATTGATATATTCAGTCTAACTAATGGCCTTATATCGTCATATCGTTCACCACCTGAACGCATGATACTGATTGCACGTCTATTGCCGCTCATAGTAACAGAAACCTGTACTACTGAACTGTCTAAAGCGCGGCAGTATGCGTCAATTTCTTGCAAAAGTTCAACTTTCACAGCAAAAACTGGATTATCCGTGGGGTCAAAATCATCATAAAGTTTCATATTTGTTCGAGCCGGTGCAGCGGCAGTAGTTCCATTGTATCCATCTTTGACCATCCCGACAGAATTAGCAGCTCGCGATAATGAGTTGGGAGTGAGGTCAGTACTTTGAGCAAAACCACTCATTTCCCCTGCAACGCACCTAAGCCCAAAGCCACGTGATGAGTCAAAGCTTGCGTTTTTGAGTCTACCGTCATCAAAAGTCAGGGACTCTGAAACACTACGTTCTACAAAGAGTTCCCCGTCATCGGCATCTTTTAATACACCATCAATTTGGCGCTGAGCCTCTTCTGGAGTTAGCTCACATTCTTCAAATACAAAATCGGGCATAATAAACCATTACAACTTTTCTAATTCATATTCTATCTAAGGAGATTAGAATTTTAAACAAGTAATATTCTGCGACAATCCGCGCGGCATTTGCGACTGACATTTGTCTTCATGTAGCTCTATAAAGCTTCAACACAGCAGACTCGCGTCTGTCATTATTCAGGATAAAAATAAATTATGCGCCTAGTTTATAATATTTTAGCAAGCCTAGCACTTTTATTAACACTGCCAAGTATAGCATTTGCTAACAAACCCACAGATGGTGGGTATTGGTTGCAAGATGCGGCTACACCAGTCATGGAAGAGCTTACAAAGCTTCATAATTTTGTTTTTTGGATTATCCTTGGTATTACTCTTTTTGTGATGGTTATGATGGGATGGATTATGTACCGCTTTTCCGCAAAAAGAAACCCAACCGCGTCTAAAACAACTCACCATGTTGGTCTTGAAGTTGCTTGGACAATAGTACCTATAATCATATTACTAGTAATGGTGGTACCAAGCATGCGTTTATTGTATTTCCAAGATGCGCTCCCCGAAACAGAAATGACTATCAAGGTAACAGGCAATACATGGAATTGGGAGTATGCTTACCCTGATTACCCCAACGTAGAGTCATTCATTTCAAATCCCCTTGAGAAGGAGGATGCTGGTGACTTATATTTACTCAAGACAGATGCATCTTTAGTTGTTCCGGTAGATACTAAAATTAAAGTCTTAATTACTTCTTCAAACAACTTGCATTCATTCGCTGTACCTGCATTTGGAATAAAGATGGACGCTGTCCCTGGTAGGATAAATGAAACTTGGTTTGAAGTTAATCCTGGAAAAGAAGGAACATATTTTGGTCAATGCTCTGAATTGTGCGGAGTTAATCATTATAAAATGCCTATAGAGATAGAAGTTGTCAGCAAAGAAGAGTTTCAATCTTGGGTTGCTAATGATGGAGCATTTACAACAGCAGTCGCTTCATATGACAACGTCTCAATTGTGGCACAGGATTAGGAGTTAGATCATGGCAGGAATAGGATACGAAGATCATGACGATGGAAAACCAGGTTTTTTTGCCCGGTGGTTCTATTCAACAAACCATAAAGATATAGGTACACTATACTTAATATTTGGGATCATATCTGGAATTATAGGTGGTTATTTATCATTTATGATGCGTATGGAGCTTTCTGAGCCAGGTATTCAAATTTTTGAAAATGGTCATGCTTATAACGTTTTTGCATCTATGCATGGCTTAATTATGATTTTTTTCATGGTTATGCCTGCTGTCATAGGTGGATTTGGTAATTGGTTCGTTCCTATTATGATCGGAGCTCCGGATATGGCGTTCCCAAGAATGAACAATCTATCATTTTGGCTTCTTCCTGTAGCCTTAATCTGCTTACTCATTAGTTTTTTTGTGCCAGGTTCTGCCTCCGGGAATGGCTTTGGCGGAGGTTGGGTTATGTACCCCCCACTTTCAACTAGCGGTGCTCCGGGACCAGCATTCGACTTCATTATTATAGGCCTATTAGCTGCTGGTTTTTCTTCAATATTTGGCGCGATTAACTTTATTACTACTATATTGAACATGCGTGCTCCAGGAATGACAATGCACAAGATGCCTTTGTTTGCTTGGTCAGTTTTAGTTACGGCATTTTTGTTGCTCCTTGCACTCCCGGTTCTTGCAGCTTCATTGTTCATGCTGTTTACTGATAGAATTGACGGGGGTACTGGATTTTTTGACCCAGCCATGGGCGGTGACCCAGAAATGTTCCAGCATTTATTTTGGTTTTTTGGACATCCTGAAGTTTACATTATGATTCTTCCAGCCTTCGGGATGGTTTCACATGTTGTATCTACGTTTTCAAAAAAACCAATCTTTGGTTATCTAGGTATGGCATACGCTATGGTGGCGATCGGTGTTGTCGGATTCGTGGTTTGGGCACATCACATGTACACTGTTGGAATGGATGTTGATTTGAAGGCCTACTTCCTTGCAGCAACTCTTGTTATCGCAGTACCGACTGGCGTAAAAATATTTTCTTGGCTTGCAACAATGTGGGGTGGTTCCATATCCTTTTCGATACCGATGCAGTGGGCTTTAGCTTTTATATTTCTATTTGTACTTGGCGGAGTGACAGGAGTTATGCTTGCTAATGCAGGTGTAGACGTCGCGTTACATGATACCTACTATGTCGTCGCACATTTCCACTACGTGTTATCCATGGGAGCTGTTTTTGGAATATTCTGTGGTTTTTACTATTGGTTTGGTAAAATGTCAGGGTATTTGTATAATAAGTGGCTCGCAGCCGCACATTTTTGGTTATTTTTTATAGGTGTAAATGTTATATTCTTCCCGCAGCACTTCCTGGGACTTAATGGAATGCCAAGGCGATATGTTGATTATCCTCAAGAGTTTGAACTTTGGAACCAAGTTTCATCATTCGGTGCTTATATAACTTTAGCAGGTGTAGCCTTTTTCTTACTAATGTTAGTTGAAGCCTTTATTAGAAAAAGACCTGCTGGCGCTAATTATTGGGGCGAGGGTGCTACGACACTTGAGTGGACACTAAGTTCTCCACCTCCTTACCATCAGTTTAATACTTTACCGCGCATTGAACAAAATGATGAGCACTAATGGGAAACCATAAAGAAAATATCAATCCCAAGGTCACATTTAACGATGTGGCCTTTAATACATCTGGTATTTCCTTAGCTAAACCCTCTGATTTTTTTGCTCTAATGAAGCCTAGAGTTATGAGTTTGGTTGTATTTACAGCCTGGGCCGGTCTAGTACTTGCACCCGGTAGTATGCCATTATGGAACGCTTTTGCATCCATTTTGTGTATTGCAGCAGGAGCAGGGGCATCAGGGGCACTTAACATGTGGTATGATGCAGATATTGATGCTGAAATGTCCAGAACAAAAAAGCGTCCTCTTCCCCAAGGTAAAATGCGGCCAAGAGCTGCATTAGGTTTTGGTGTTTTCGTTAGTTTAGCTTCTGTTTGGATGCTTTATATCGCATCTAACTTCGTTGCTTCTGCGCTATTGGCATTTACTATTTTCTTCTACTTAGTGATTTATACCGTATGGCTCAAACGCAGGACTCCACAAAATATTGTCATTGGTGGTGCAGCTGGTGCATTTCCTCCAATGATAGGGTGGGCGGCCGTAACAGGAGATATATCCTTCAATTCAGTAATACTTTTCTTGCTAATTTTTATTTGGACCCCACCTCATTTTTGGGCACTAGCTCTCTATAAAACAATAGATTATGCTAAAGTAGGCATACCTATGATGCCTAATGTAAAAGGCCCAGTTTCAACACGTAACCAAATTATGCTTTATTCTTTAGCACTTTTTGCCATTGCTACTGTTCCACTGTTTTCGGGCCTCGCTGGAGATTTATATGCAATTTGTTCAATACCTTTAAATTTAGGGTTTGTTACTTTGGCATTTAAGGTTTGGAGGTCACAGGCAGGAGGTATTCCTGATAAAAAGAGTGAGGCATCCTTATATGCTGTCAAAGTAGGCGATAGAGCCGCACGAAATTTATTTGCTTATTCGATTGTATATCTTTTTGCGATATTTGGTGTTTTAGCTGCTGAGGCTTTGCTAGTTTAAGCTGGTTAAATAGTTCTACCAAAAATATAGCGTTTCATCTTAAATTAAAAATAGTCACCTGTGCATTACCCTTAAAAACTACCAAACATATGGTATTGCAGTTTCTATGATGAAAATTATTAGTTGCTGTTACTACAATTTATTAAATTAGCGACACTACGCCATACGGCATGCTAAATAAGATTGTTGTATTAAAACACAAAAATTACGAGAATGTTACATGAGAGAATATAGAGACAAGCCCACGAAATTTCACAAGCCATCCAAAGATGAACTTGATGCCCGTAGAAAGCGCAGTATAGCAATGGCTATAGGGCTAAGTTTATTTATGGTTTTTGTATTTATTACCATGGTTTCCAGTGGAATCATCCCTAATGTCAGCTAATAAAAAAACTCTTGTATTTTTGGTAGTCCTAAGCGTTGCGATGCTTGGTTTAGGTTTTGCATCCAAACCCCTTTATGATACTTTTTGCCGTATAACTGGTTACGGGGGTACTACTGGCTATTCTGAAGATAATTTATCAGAGATACTTGAACGTGAAGTAAAAGTGAATTTCGACTCAAATGTAAATGGTCTACCTTGGGATTTTTTACCTGAACAATCTGATATGTCTGTAAAACTTGGTCAAACAGGGTTAGCTTACTACAAGGTAGTAAATAGAAGTAATAAACCTATGATAGGCACTGCTACATTTAACGTAACTCCTATAAAAGCTGCTCCTTTTTTTATCAAAACAGAATGTTTTTGTTTTACTGAACAGCGCGTTGAGCCTGGCGAGGAGTTATCAATGCCAGTTATTTTTTTTGTTGATCCACAGCTAGATGAAGATCAAAGATTAGCTGATGTAAAAGATATAACTCTCTCATACACATTTTTTGATGTTAAAGGTGCAAATGAAAACCTAACTGCGGCGCAAGGCCGCGAGCTGCTAAACTGACACACTAGAGTGTTGCAGGTAGCTCTGAGCTTGTTTATAGGATGAGCAAAACAAACGTATTCGAATCAAGGATACACTTTAACCTAGAGGTCTTTATGGCAGGTCACGCTGTTGAACACGATTATCATTTAATACCACCGAGCCCGTGGCCTTTTTTATCTGGATGCGCTGCACTTGTGTGGGGACTTGGGATGGTTACATTTTTTGCTGGATTAGTTGACCGAACAGGTGCGTCTCCTATGACAGAATGGTTTTTTGCTAATGGATTAGATACTTTGAAGTCTTCATTAACTGGTGACGGCTCACTTTCTGGTGGCTGGATAATTCTTTTGGTTGGTTGTCTTTTTGCAGCATATGTTATGTATGGCTGGTGGAAAGATGTAGCTGCTGAATCAGCTGCTGGTGACCATACACCAGTTGTAGACATAGGACTGCGATACGGCATGATTATGTTCATCATGCAAGAAGCAATGTTTTTTGTCGGATGGTTTTGGATGTTCTTTGAATTAGGCCTTTTTCATAAGGTTCGGGCAACTTGGAATCCAGACATTCTTGAGAATGCAGCTGGTTATGCCGATTCCATGGCTCCCGGGGTTACATCAGTAGATGCCTGGCATTTGCCTTTAATGAACACCTTGGTACTATTACTGTCAGGAACGACTGTCACTTGGGCTCATCATGCATTAATGCACAATGACCGCAAAGGTGCTAAATGGGGTCTATTCCTCACAATTGCCTTGGGCATAATCTTTACTTGGTTGCAATTGATAGAATACGCAGAGCTATTTCATTTGCGTGAAAGTGGTCATGAAGCATGGATAGGAAATAATGCTTATGGGTCAGCTTTCTTTATGGCTACAGGTTTCCACGGTTTCCATGTTTTAATAGGTACAATATTTTTATTTGTGTGTTGGGTTCGGTTGCTTAAAGGTGGTTTTAAACCTGAAAAGCATTTTGGCTTTGAGGCGGCTGCTTGGTACTGGCACTTCGTGGATGTCGTTTGGTTATTTCTTTTTGCTTTTGTATATATTATTTTTGCGATGAACGGAGTTGCTCATTAGCCGAGGTGGTTTATCGCCGTTCACCACAGGTTTTAAAGGAGCCTGTCCTAAATGTGGTGAAGGTAAAATATTTAAAAAGTTTTTAACATTTGAAAAAAGTTGCTTTGCATGCGGGGAAAAATTTCCGAATGAGGACGCAGGAGACGGGCCGGCAGTCTTTGTCATATTTTTTGTGAGTATTTTTATCGTACCTATGGCATTGGGTTTTTCTATGGTCTTGAATGCTCCAATGTGGCTGACCTTTACTATATGGATACCAATAATAATACTTTCTTCTTTATTTTTGTTGAGAGTAATGCGGGGTGTAATCTTTAACTTACAATGGAAACATAAAGCTTTAGAAATTAAATCTTCAGAGATTGATCTTTGAGGCGAATACACTTCAGTCCTATGCCATGGTTAACAGCTATTGTGCTTCTTTTTTTGTTAATTCTTATTAATTTAGGTACATGGCAATACGAACGACTCAAATGGAAGACTAACTTGCTTGCTGAGGTTGAGAGTGCAGCTGTTTCAAAACCTTTTTATTCTTTAGAGGAAGTGCAGAAAGCTATTTCTAGTGGCTCTCCAGTTGACTTTCGCCGTGTAGTCTTAAGAAATACTAGCCAGCTCTCTGATGCTCATTTTTTTGTTTTTACCTCGGAAAGTAGGAACATAAGTTGGAAAGTGTTCAGGCCCATTACTGAATCCGAAATTACGGTATTTTCTAGTTTTGAAACTATAAAAGATGTTGATAAATTAGGGTATATTAACAAGGCGCAAGGCAGTGACTTACCAGTTGTGGGTTATATAAGATTAGCCCGAGAAGTTGTAAAAGGTGCGCCAAGAAGTACCCCTTCTGAAAATAGATGGTTTGGTTTTAACCAATTGCCTAATAGTCATCCATGGGATGCATCAGCCAACATTAATGCTGATATGAATTTCTATATTGATGCAAAATCGACAGATCTTGATAATGAGTACCTTCCGCCGCTGCGGCCTGATATAAGGAACAATCACTTGGATTACATGCTTACATGGTACAGTTTTGCGGTTATTCTGCTGATAATATACTTTATTATTCATCACAGGGCAGGCAGATTAAAATTTCATAATGAACATTGATAAAAATATCACTCTACAGGGTAACTGGTTTGAGACATCAGTAACTCTACGTCTTCCAATTAAATCTGATTTTAATGAATGGGTTAGTTTAAGAAGAAATAATGCAAATTATCTTAAACCGTGGGAGCCAGAAAGAAATGATTCATATTTATTGGAGAAAACATATTTAAAAAGATTAAGAGGCTGTAATAAAATGTTTCGCTCGGGTAAGGCTTTGCCCTTTAATGTATTCCGTTCCGAAGATATGCGAATGATAGGTGTTTGCAATATCCTAAATATTCAAAGACACATTTTACAAACAGCAGAGATTGGATATTGGATCGGAGAAAGATATGCTGGTTTAAATTTTGGTAAATCAGCTGTATCAGCAGTAACCAATTTTTGCTTCGATCAGTTGTCCTTAAATAGAGTTGAGGCAGCGGTAATGGTCAAAAATGCTCCTTCTATTTCTATACTTAGGACATTAGGTTACAAAAAAGAAGGAATTTCACGTCAAAAATTAAAAATTAATGGGAAATGGGAGGATCATTATATTTTCTCAAGGATTGCATCAGACACTTTTTTATAATGATTTCTTTAGGTCTATTAAATATATAATCACATAATTTTACTATCCAGTCCTTGTAATAGAACTTATTATGAGACTAAATACTACGTAATTAAAACAGGAGAAAATATGTCTATTCAAAAAGGTGATAAACTTCCTTCAGCTAATTTTATGACTATGGGACCTGATGGTCCTGAACCTTTAGATACAGAAACGCTTTTTAGTGGAAAGAGAGTAGCGCTATTTGCTGTGCCAGGTGCATTTACACCCACTTGTTCCGCAAAACATTTACCGGGTTATAAAAGCCTAGTTAGTGAATTTAAAGAGAAGGGAATAGACACAATTGCATGTACATCGGTAAATGACGTTTTTGTTATGGACGCTTGGGGTAAAGATCAAGGTCTTAAGGGAGAAATAATACTTTTGGCGGATGGCAATGGAAGTTTTGCAAAAGCTGTAGGACTTGAACTGGATGGTTCAGGTTTTGGCATGGGCAGTCGCTCCCAAAGATATGCTATGGTAATCAATGACTCAGTTGTCGAAAACGTTTTTGTTGAGAAGGGCGGAGAATTTAAAGTATCAGCAGCAGATTACTTACTGGAAAATCTTTAGTTAAGAGCTGTTTTGATTGAGTAGTTAACTTAGCTTAAGGCCTTATCTCTTCGAGCCCTTGCCGAGCAAGCTCGTCAGCACGTTCGTTTCCTTCAACGCCGGCATGTCCTTTGACCCAGTTCCATTGAATATTTTTTTGAGAATTAAGCTTATCAAGAACTTTCCACAGGTCAGTATTAACAACTGGCTTTTTATCCGACTTTATCCAATTCTTCTTTTTCCAGCCATGTACCCATTCTGTAATACCTTTCATAACATAAGTGCTATCTGTCCATAAAATAATTTCACCAGTATAGGTTTCGTTAACTGCTTCGATGGCTTTTATTGCTGCCATCATCTCCATGCGGTTATTAGTTGTATTAGGATCGCCACCTTTAAGTGTTTTTTCTTTGCTTCCGTATTGCAATAAGACTCCCCAGCCCCCAGGACCCGGGTTTCCTGAGCATGCACCATCTGTATAAATTGTTAATATAATTTTTTTATTCAACGTTGTGTAACTTTCTTGGCAGGCGAAAAATTACTTTTTCTTTGGTAACTTCGACTTCATTGATTTCAATTTTGTATTTTGATCTTAAAGCTGCTATAACACCATCGGTTAAATATTCTGGCGCACTTGCTCCTGCAGAAAGACCTATAACATTTGCTTCATCTACAATTTTCCAATCTATACTATCAGAACTTGAAATTAACATTGAATTCTTAGCACCTGCTTTGTCTCCAACTTCGACAAGACGTTTTGAGTTAGAAGAAGATACCGAACCTATTACGAGTAATAAGTCACATTTTTCTGCTATTGCTTTAACTGCTGATTGTCTATTTGTTGTAGCGTAGCAAATATCCTCTTTGTATGGCAAAGCAATATTCGGAAAGCGATCTTTTAATATGTCGATTATGTGAGTTGTATCGTCAACGGAAAGTGTCGTTTGAGTTACTAAAGCAAGACTTTCATAAGGATCAGAATTAAAACTTAGGGCATCTTTTTCCGTTTCAATAAGTGTTATGTTGCCTTCAGGTAATTGCCCCATGGTTCCAATGACTTCTGGGTGACCTGAGTGTCCTATTAATAAAATATGATGACCAGATTTTGCATGTTTTTCCGCTTCAACGTGAACCTTTGATACAAGTGGACATGTCGCATCAAGGTAATTCATTTCTCTTGCTTTTGCTTTCTTAGGTACTGATTTTGGGACACCATGTGCAGAGAAAACAACAGGTCTGTCATTAGGGCAATCTTCTAGGCTTTCAACAAAGATAGCACCTAAATTTACTAACCTGTTAACGACATGACGGTTGTGAACAATTTCGTGGCGTACGTAAACGGGCGCGCCGTATTTTTGTATTGACTTTTCCACTATTTGAATTGCTCGATCTACACCTGCACAAAAACCTCTCGGAGCTGCTAGAAGCACTTTTTTTGCCGTGCTATTCTCCATGGTTATAATCTCCAAATTATTCGTCATACTTAATCTTCATCGTTGCAGACGTATTTATATCTGTTATGACCTAGCAGACTCATTCCAATCAAGCTATAGTGATGGTTCTGGATATTTAATAAATTTGGGATAATATAATGCAATTTCGGAAAATAGTAACGCTAATATTGCTCTCGATAATAATTATAAGCTTTGGTGGCTGTAGGAGTACGCAAGAAATATTGCAGATTGGTGAGGCAGCCGATGCTAATCCTGGGCCGTGTCCCAGAGCTTTTGCTCTTTATGATGCCTCGCGAATTGTTGAGTTTTTAGATGATGCTGAGACTTTTTCAAATGTGGGCTTTACAGGTGAATTTCAAAAGGTGCGCAGTCTCTGTCGTTATTACGGTGATAAGCCAATAGAAGGCGATCTCGAGATGGATATAAGTTTTGGACGTGGTCCCGCGTCCGATGCTAAGGCTACAGTTCAGTATGAATACTTTGTGGCTGTAACCCGAAAAAATATTGGAGTAATAAATAAAAAAACTTTTCCTATTCAAGTAAAGTTCCCGTCAGGTGAGAATAGAGTGACTGTAACAGAACGTATTAATAAAATAACTATTCCTCGCGCTAAAGCTGGTACATCAGGAGAAAACTTTGAAATTATTGTGGGCTTTGTTTTAACTCCTGAGCAAAGGGAATTTAATACACAAGGAAAACGCTTTCGTGTTTCAGTGGGTCAGAGCTAAGATTTCAAAATGCCATCAATATTAGAGACATTTGACGAGTTATTTCGAGAAGCTTTTGTCAATATAGGTTATCCTGAAGAACTGGGGGGCGTGCAAGAAAGTTCACGCGGTAGTGCACCTTATCAATGTAATGGTGCTATGCGTGCTGCAGGTATATCCAAAAAACAAGGAAAACATATTACCCCATCAGATGTAGCATTATCAGTAATTGAAAAGCTTCAAGATCATCCGATGATTAATAAATTAGAAATTGGGGGGCCAGGTTTTATAAATATCTACCCTTCAATTATTTATTTACGTGAGCGTGCCTCGGAGCTACTTCTTGACGAAAATTATGGTATCAAGCAGGAACCACCTTTGTCAGTCATAATTGATTATGGCGGTGCCAATGTAGCGAAACCGATGCATGTCGGACATCTTAGATCTGCAGTAATTGGTGAATCTATTAAAAGAATTCTGAGAGCCCAGGGACATAATGTTATCGGGGATGTGCATATGGGCGATTGGGGTTTGCAGATGGGTCACCTTATATCTGAATTACGAATTGAGCAGCCTAGCTTATCATATTTTGATGGAGATATAACTTCAGGCTTTCCAGATACATCACCTGTAACCATGGATGATCTAGCTCGACTTTACCCTCAAGCAAGTGTTGCTGCCAAAAATAATCATGAAAGAATGGAATTATCGAGAATTGCCACTGCTGAATTACAATCGGGTAGGCCGGGATACCGTGCTCTTTTAGAGCATTTTATATCTGTATCAGTGGCTGCACTAAAGGTTGGATATGGGAAGCTTGGAGTGGAATTTGACCTATGGAAAGGCGAAGCGTGCGTTGACCCATTAATTCCAGAAATGATTAAAGAGCTTAAACTGAAGAAGATTACAGAAGAAGACAATGGTGCGCTAATAATAAGAGTTCAGGAAGAAGATGATAAATTAGAGATACCTCCTGTAATGCTTTTAGCGAGTTCTGGTGCTGTATTATACCACACTACTGATATGGCTACATTAGTGGACAGAAAAGAAACGAATAAGCCAGACCGTATCATTTATGTAGTTGATCAGAGGCAGGCCCTACATTTTGAGCAAGTTTTTCGCGCCGCATCTAAGGCGGGCTGGTTTCATCCTGATCAACTTTATCATGTGGGTTTTGGTACTATGAATGGTAAGGACGGCAAACCATTTAAAACTCGAGAGGGCGGTGTTTTGCGTTTGGAGGACCTTTTGGATATTATGAATGCTTCTGCGAAAAATAGATTGGAAGAGTCTGGTATAGGTATAAGCTTTGATAGTAAGGAAAGATCAGAAATTGCACGAAAAGTTGGATTAGCAGCTTTAAAATTTGCAGACTTACAGAACCAACGTCTAACTAATTATACATTTGATCCCGTACGTTTCACATCGTTTGAGGGTAAAACAGGGCCTTATTTACTTTACGCAGTCGTGCGCATTAAATCTATACTTAGAAAGGCTGCATCCGCGAGTATTGATTTTGATGATAAAAATATCGAGCTATCCCACAGTTCGGAAAAGGAGCTACTAATAGCATTAGATGCTTTTGGAAGATCAACGTCAAATGCGGCGTCTAAGTATTTACCGCATATACTATGCGACCACGTTTATAGAGTAGCACAGGCATTTTCTAGGTTTTATGCTGACTGTCCAATACTATCCGAAGACACTCCAAGACATCTTCAGAGTTCAAGGTTGTCATTAGCTAAATTAACACTTCTGCAATTAGAAATGGGTTTATATATGCTCGGTATTGAAGCCCCAGAGCGCATGTAAATAATACCGTTGTACTTAAAAAATATTCATTGACTTATAATCTCTCAAGTATATTACGACTTTAATTATTACAAGCGGGAGAGTGCGAATCAACCCGCCACCGAAGGAGCAACCGCCACCGGAAACTCTCAGGTAAAACGGACCGCTTGTTATTTAAAACGCTGGAAAGTGAAGGTTAGAGTAATCTTCCACCGACGGAGTAAGCTTAAGCTACAATTAGCATTAAGTGAATCTCTCAGGTTTCAAAGACAGCGGGTGGCGCAAAACGCGGAAGTGTAGTTGTGCCTGATAATGATTTATTAAAAACTAAACTTTACGATATTCATCTATCTAATAACGCTGTTATGGTCCCCTTCGCGGGCTACAATATGCCCCTTCACTATGACTTAGGCATATTGAAGGAGCACTTACATACCCGCTCAAAGGCGGGATTGTTTGATGTTTCACACATGGGGCAGTGTTTTCTATATTCGGACGATTTGAGTTTTTTAAGTGTTGCAAAGGCTTTGGAAACTTTAATTCCTGCTGAAATTTCAAATTTGGAACCTGGAAAACAAAAGTACTCGCAGCTTTTAAATTCGGATGGAGGCATCATAGATGATTTGATGATTGGTCGTCTTGGGTTTGAGGGGCAAGAACATAAACTTTATTTGGTAGTTAATGCGGGTAAGAAACTAGAAGACTTTGAATATATTAAGAAAAATTTGCCAGAGGGGGTTAATATTGATATCGCTGATGACTCTCTATCCTTGATATCCCTTCAAGGCCCTGAGGCATCTGAGATTCTTACGGGACTTAATTCATCAATTGCTGATTTATTGTTTATGTCATCAGTTGATGTTCCATTAACACCAAATATCTGGGGTCACGTTTCTCGGTCTGGATACACAGGTGAGGATGGATTTGAGATTTCAGTAAAAAATAGCGATGTACGCTCTTTAGTAAATATACTTTTGCAAAATGAAGATGTTGAAATGATTGGTCTTGGTGCACGTGATAGTTTGCGACTTGAAGCTGGGCTTTGTCTTTACGGTCAAGATATAGATGAAAATATCTCCCCTATTGAGGCGGGACTTATATGGTCAATTCAAAAGAGCAGAAGATTACCAAACATACAATATAAAGGCGTGAAAAGAATTATTGCTGATATTCAGAATGTGAACTCTAAAAGATTAGTTGGCATTAGACCTGAAGGCAAGGTTTCTGCACGCGCAGGTACAGAAATTCAAGATGCTGAAGGCAATCAAATTGGATTGGTAACAAGTGGCGGTTATAGTCCTACCTTAGGTTGCCCAATTGCAATGGGTTATGTGAATGGTAAATTTAAAAAAGTAGGTACTCCCATCAATCTTGTAATCCGTAACAAATCTATGCCTGCGAGTGTGGTTAAAGTGCCATTTGTAAGTACTAAATATTATAGGGGATAAAATATGTCAGTTTATTATACAAAAGACCATGAATGGATAAGGGTTAGCCAGAATATAGGTGTTGTTGGAATCTCATCCCACGCAGCTACCCAACTTGGGGATGTTGTTTATGTAGAACTCCCAGAGTTAGGGAAGAAGCTAATTAAAGGTGAGGAACTTGCAGTAGTCGAGTCTGTTAAGGCTGCTTCTGAAGTATACAGTCCTGTCGCGGGGGAAGTTCTGAGTGTGAATGAAACACTAGAAGATCAACCTCAAACAGTAAATGAATCTCCAGATGATGGTGGATGGTTTGTAAAAATATCCATATCTGACATGAATGATTTAGAGAGTTTAATGAGTCAAGACGAATACAGTGCCTACTGTATTGGAAGTTAAATTTACTAAATAACTCTAAATACCTAAAAATTTTTTTAAACTATATATTTACGGAAAATTATATGCGTTATCTACCTTTGGACAATGAAGACCGAGCAAAAATGTTAGGGGTAATAGGTGTTAGAAATGTAGAAGATTTGTTTGAATGTGTTCCCAAGGAGGCGCGTTTATCAAAATTAATTGACCTCCCTTATCATCAGCCTGAGTCAGAGGTTGAAAAATATATGACAAAATTATCAAATAAATCTATTTCTGCTTCTTCAGTTCCATTTTTTTGTGGTGCAGGAGCTTATAAGCATCATGTTCCATCATCTGTTGATCATTTAATTCAAAGATCAGAGTTCTTAACCGCATACACTCCTTATCAGCCCGAAATAAGCCAAGGTACACTTCAGGTGCTATTCGAGTTTCAGTCTCAAGTTGCAACCTTAACTGGAATGGAAGTTGCAAATGCTTCTATGTATGATGGCTCAACTGCATGCGCTGAGGCGGTAGTGATGGCGAAGAGAGTCACGCGTAAACATAAAGCAATAATCGCTCCGGGTCTGCATCCACATTACTCCTTAGCTACTGACACTCTCGCATCATCAGTTGGCATTGATGTCTGTATTTTAGAGCAAGAAATTTCATCTGATTATAAAGTATTGGACTTAATTGATGATGAAACTGCATGTGTTGTTGTGCAGTCGCCAAATGTATTTGGAGAAATTGTTGATTTAACCCCAATTGCAGAAAAGGCTCACCTGCATAAGGCTTTGTTAATTGCTGTTTTCACAGAACCAGTTGCTTTAGGCCTTATTAAATCACCAGGAGAGCAAGGAGCTGACATTGTAGTAGGCGAAGGACAGGGAATAGGAGTTGGACTTAATTTTGGAGGACCGCACGTGGGTTTATTTGCATGTAATAAGAAACATGTACGTCAGATGCCTGGAAGAATTTGCGGCGAAACTATTGATGCCGACGGGAATAGAGCTTTTGTACTAACTTTATCTACGCGTGAGCAACATATTAGAAGAGATAAGGCTACTTCAAATATTTGTACAAACAGTGGTTTGTGTTGTTTGGCCTTCTCAATTCATATGAGTTTATTGGGGGGGAGTGGATTACGTAAGCTAGCCATCTTAAACCATGAGAGTGCCAATTTATTAGCTACAAGAATTGATAAAATAAATGGTGCGAAAGTATTAAATAATACTTTTTTTAACGAATTTACAGTTAAGCTAGATAAAAATGCTGAAGATGTTGTTCATTCTCTTGCTAATAAGAACATTTTGGGAGGAGTTCCATTCTCCCGCTTAAGTAAAGCTGGACCAAAAGATATATTGCTTATTTGCGCGACAGAAATTGTTGATGAGCATGATATTGAGTCTCTCTGTAACGCACTTGAGGAAGAATTACGATGAGTATGAACAACCAAGGTAGGGTAACAGCACCGAATGAGATAAGCAGCGCTAAATTTGAAAGCTTTTCAGGTAATAAGGCATTAGATCAAGCAACAAAATTAATATTTGAAACGGGTAGCTTTAAGAAAACAGGAATTGATTTTCCAAAACCCAAAGGCATAAAGTACCGTCTTGGTGGTCTTGAGCAAACAAAAAATATTGAACTTCCAGGGCTCTCTGAACCTGAAACTCTAAGACATTATGTAAGGTTATCTCAAAAAAATTACGCTATTGATTTAGGTGTTTATCCACTTGGATCTTGTACCATGAAGCACAATCCCAGGTTGAACGAAAAAGTTGCGAGACTTCCAGGTTTTTCAGATGTGCATCCATTGCAACCAATCGCAACAGTACAAGGTGCTCTTGAGCTTATGTATGAGTTGTCGAATTGGTTAACTAAGCTATGCAATATGCCTGCGGTAGCACTTACGCCTAAGGCTGGAGCGCATGGCGAGCTTTGCGGCATGATGACAATCCGTGCTCGCTTAGATGCAGATGGAAATAGTCATAAACGAAGAGTTTTTGTTCCAGAAAGTGCGCACGGCACAAATCCTGCTACTGCGGTACAGTGTGGGTTTTTTGTGGATGAACTTCCCGCTAATGACAAGGGCTGCATTGATATGGATGTCCTGCGTCTAAAGATAAGTGATTTAGGAAGTGATAATGATATAGCAGGGATCATGTTAACCAATCCAAATACATGTGGTTTATTTGAGAGTGATATAATCGAAATTTCCGAACTCATTCACAACGCAGGTGGATACTTTTATTGTGACGGTGCCAATTTTAATGCCTTGGTGGGTCGTGTTAGGCCAGGGGACTTAGGTGTAGATGCTATGCATATAAATCTTCATAAAACATTTTCAACTCCACATGGCGGCGGCGGCCCTGGGTCTGGGCCTACTGTTTTATCGGATGCTCTAAAAGATTACGCGCCGATACCTTATGTGGTTAAAGATAAAAGTGGTCGTTTTGACTTAGTAGAAGATATTAATGATATTAGTATGGGAAGATTATGTGCATTTCATGGTCAAATGGGTATGTATACTAGGGCGTTATCATATATGATGAGTCATGGATCAGATGGATTAAAGCAAGCAACCGAAGATGCAGTGCTTAATGCTAACTATATATTAGCATCACTATCTGACTTAATGACTCCGGCTTACTCAGGCCACTGTATGCATGAAGTCTTATTTGATGATACATTCCTACAAAATACTGGAGTCGATACGCTGGATTTTGCTAAAGCTATGATAGACGAGGGTTATCACCCAATGACTATGTACTTTCCTTTAGTCGTACATGGGGCAATGTTGATAGAACCAACTGAAAGTGAGTCAAAATATGAACTTGATAGATTTATAACTACTATGAGGGGGTTGGCTAATAGGGCTAAAAGTGGTGATATAAAAAGCTTTAAGTCTGCCCCACAACACTCTCCTACTAAAAGGGTTGATGAAACATTAGCTGCAAGAAAGCCTGTACTGAGGTATGAGCCCTAGACTGGTTATTGTTTATCCGAGATTTTGCCTAATTCAGAAATCCCAGTATTTATCATATCTTCATGGTTTACGACATTACCTGATCTTAGGATTTTTGCTACGGCCGAAATGGCGGTGTCTGCAGCTTTCAATTTTACATCACGCATGGCTTGGTCTTCTGCCGCCTTGATTTTTGCCTCAGCTTGCTCTTCTCTGCGCTTCAGCCTCTCTTCAAATTCTTTTCGGGCAGTTTTTGCCATATTTTCTGCATCTTTACGAGCCTGTTTGATTATACTCTTAGCTTGGTTTTCGGCTTCTTTTTGCTTGTCTTTATAAGACGCAAGTAACTGATGTGCTTCGTCCCGTAGCAAACTAGCTTGGTTAAGCTCATCTTTAATTTTGTCAGATCTGGCATCCAGAGATGCAGCAATTTTTTTGTGAATACCTGCGTAACCTAAGAGGAAAAGAAAAATTAAAACAGCTAAGAACACCCATATCGTAGGGCTGTTGAGGGCAAAATCAAAATGCATAACTTTTAGCCTTCCTTAATCGCTTTTTTAACTTCTGCTATCTTTACTTTACTACCAGTGAGTGACTCGACGGCGGTTTGAGCAACATCAGAAGCGACTATTTCTAGATTTTTCATAGCATTATTGCGAATTGACTTAATATGATCCTCCGCAGCTTTTGCTTTAATACTAGCTTTTTTATTTTCCGCATCCATTTCAAGTTTTAGTTCGGCGTCAACTGCTTGTCGAGTTGTTTCAGCTACTCTGTTAGACTTGGTTCTGGCTAGCGCCAGACTCTCTGTATATGAAGTTTCAGCATCTTGAGCTAGTCTCTGCATCCGCTCAGCGTTTTCTATGTCGTCTGAAATTTTTGCCGATCTTTCCTCTATTGCCCAAGATAGCTTAGGTAAAAATATTTTTGATAACAAAAAGTATAAGATAAAAAAGCTTACCAAAAGCCAAAATATTTGACTAGGGAAGTAAGTAGGGTCAAATGGAGGAAATGGTGTTTCCTCAATATGCTCTCCACCAGGAACGTTTTTTGACCCGGTGGGAGCAAGGTATAACCCAATCAATGTTATCGCATTAAGCATAGCGACGCCTTTGTTGGTTTAGTTTTATTAAAGTACAAACATCAATATGAGTGCAACTGCGAATGAGAATATCCCAAGAGCTTCAGTAACAGCAAATCCAAAAATAAGATTTGAAAATTGACCTGGAGCTGCTGACGGGTTTCTTAATGCACCTGACAAGTACTGGCCAAAAAGGTTTCCGACTCCGATACCGGCACCAGCCATACCCAAACAAGCAAGGCCTGCGCCGATGTATTTTGCTGCTTCTGCTTCCATGATAATCTCCTATAGAAAAGCGTTAAATTGCAGTTAATGATGTCCTGGATGCAGTGCGTCAGATAAATAAACGCATGTAAGCAGGGCGAAAACGTATGCTTGCACAAATGCAACCAGAAATTCTAGTGGTGTGAGAGCCAAGGTCATCGCATATGGAATTATTGCCCCTAATGCCCCTGGAAAAAAACCTAAGCCTGTGATCATCATGATAGAAAATCCAGCGAAAAGTTTCAATAAGATATGTCCAGCGAACATGTTTGCCCATAACCGAACGGACAAACTAATTGGCCTAGAAACAAATGATATTATTTCTAAAATCGATACAAAAGGTAATATTGCCATAGGAATACCGGAAGGCCAAAATAATTTTAGAAACCTAAAGCCATTCTTAAAAACACCGTATCCAATTACCAAGCTCATAACCATCATTGCAAGTGTAAATGTAACTATTATATGGCTTGTGGTTGTGAAGAAAAATGGGATCATTCCTAATAGGTTTGCGAAAAGTATGAATATAAATAGGGTAAAAACAAATGGAAAGAACTTCAAACCTTCTTTTCCAGCAGCAGATTTTACCATGTCTGCTACGAACTCATAGGAGATTTCTGCAATCGACTGTGCTCTTCCAGGAACCAGAGATTTTTTACTTGATAACAAAAGCCAAAGCGATATCGATAGTACTGCTACTACCATCATTAAGGATGAGTTGGTAAAGCTAATATCGTATTTTCCGATACTGAGTTCCAGTAATTTATGGATCTCGAACTGAGCAATTGGGTCTAGACCTGCAGCGATCATTTGTCTTTCCTCTTTGGTTCTAATAGGTAAGAGCTATTAAATACCATCCATTCCTTCTTTAGCAGCGCGTACGACATTTAGAACGCCTGCACCAAACCCAAATATCAAACCCGCTAGCAATCCCCAAGGTGTAGTTCCGATGAATTTGTCAGCTAAATAGCCAAAGAATACACCAACTAACACAGCAGCTGAAAATTCGCTTGCATATTTCAAGCCTGCAGCCATACCAGAACTTTTATCATCTACCTCGTGTTTTTTGTTGTCCACTTTCAAAGCATTGAGTTTGCTGTTAAACACTTTCAGTGGATCGTCTTTAGTTTCTTGAGGTATTCCGTTTTTCTTAGTCATGGTTACTTACTCGAACTTCAACAGAATCTAAATTAAACCCCACTGAAGCGGGCGGAACCTACCCACTGAACAAGTATAAGTCAACAGTGATATCCTTAGCTTAAGTAACTGATTTAATTATAAATAATCTTAATTATTGCAAGTGCGACAATCTGTACAGAATTATTCTTCTTCGACTAGCTTTTTTGCATCTCGCAGTTCCATTGATAAAAGTTGAGATACACCCTGCTCTGCCATAGTAACCCCAAAAAGCCTATCCATACGGCTCATTGTAACGGCATTGTGCGTTATTGCTATAAATTTAGTTTTTGTTTGTTTTGTCATTGCGTCAAGAAGATTGCAATATCTTGAAACATTAGCATCATCCAATGGGGCATCAACTTCGTCTAATACGCAAATTGGAGCTGGATTTGATAAAAAAACTGCAAAAATTAGTGCAGTAGCTGTTAAGGCTTGCTCTCCACCAGACATTAGTGACATGGAACCCAGTTTTTTTCCGGGCGGACTTACCATAACTTCAAGTCCAGCTTCTAACGGGTCATCGGATTCTGTGAGTGCTAGTGAAGCTTCCCCGCCACCAAAAAGAGTTTTAAATAACCTACTGAAATGTTCATTTACAATATCAAATGCTTTGAGAAGCCGTTGCCTGCCTTCTGCATTTAATTCGTTAATGCCTTCTCTTAGACGATTTATCGCTGACTGTAAGTCCAAACGCTCTTTACTTAATTCATCAAATTTATCTTTTTGCTCATTGGCCTCCTCATCAGCACGTAAATTAACACCACCCATTTTTTCACGCTCGTTTGAAAGTCTATCTATTTTACGTTCAATATCAAATTCAGATAGAGAACTTTCTGGTTTTAAGTTTATGAGATGAGTCGGTAGATCTTCTGGGGTGCATTGAAGGGCTTCATTAATACGAGCTCGAGTTTCTGTTACTTTTTCCTTAGCAGCCATCTCATGGGCTAGTGCAGATGCTCTTGCCTCACGAGCTTCACTCGCCTTAACTTCTAAAGATCTAGCTGCTCTATCAGCTTCCTGAAACTCTTCTTCGGCCTTTGCGAGCGAGTCGGCTGAATCAGAACGTCTTTTCTCAGCTTTTTCCAATTCTCTAAAAAGCTTATTTCTTCTATCATTAAATTCGTCTGGATTATTTAATGTTCTACTGAGAATGAGCTCAACTGCGTTTTGCCTTTCCTCTAGTGTAATTACCCGCGTGGCCGCTGTTTCAGAACGAATTTTCCAATTTGATCTCTCTTCTACAACAGATTTAAGCCTTAAAGATCTAGCATCTAATTCATTTTTTAAGCCCTGATAAAGTCCACTTTTTTCATCTGCAATAGATCTTGCACTATTAAGTTCTAGAGATACACCATTCTGTATTTTTGAGAGTTCTTCAACTTTTGACAAATTTGTATGAAGTTTTACCAATGGTTCATATTGAGTATTCAATTTTGATATCTCATTATTAACTTGATCTTTGCGTTCAGCAAGAGATTGCTTTTTTATGAGCTGTGCGGTTAAGTCTGATTCATACATTACTTTAGCTAATTGAGCAGCTCTTTCATGTTTTTCCAGTTCAGGAAGAACTTTTTTCGCTGACCTAGCCTTATCAGAGGCTAGTAATAAGTCATTTTTTAGTCTTTCAAAATTAGATTGGTGTTTATTAACTTCTGTTTCAGTTATGGTAATTTCTTCTATTATTTCATTTATTCTTGCTTGTTGTCTAAGTTTAATTGCCGCGGAGGTTTCTGTTCCTGCAGTTATTTCAAATCCATCCCAACGAGCCACATGCCCTTCTACTGTAACCAAGCATTGCCCAGGCTTTAGACTACCGGCTAGTAAAACTATTTGTTCGAAATCGACCACGCCTATCTGAGACATTCTAGCATCCAGTTCATGGGGTGCCTTAACAAATTCAGCTATTGATTTTACACCCGGCGGCAAAGGTTGAGACGGTGTAGGCGCGCCAGACCACCGTAGCTTTGCTTCTTTATCAATTGCTGCATCTAAATCTTCTCCCATCGATGCGGCAATTGCTAACTCAAAACCCTTTTTTACTTCAAGCATTGACAAGGCGGGAGTCCAATTTGAATCGTACTCTCGTGTGATAACCTTTTTTAGAGCTGATCTTTCTGCAACAAGAGCAGATAGGGTATTTTGAGATTTTTGTAATATATCCCGAGCATTATTACACTTATATTCAATGTTCTGCTTTTTTTCCGTGTTGCTTAATTCATGTTCCCTCGCAATTTCGAGATCAATGAGTGCTTGTTTTGCTTTAGCTGAAAAAAGATTTTCACTAGAATTTTCATCTATTACAATATCATCTAATTTCATTGTAATTACTTCGTCTTCTTCTTGAAGTTTTTTTAGGCGATCCTCTATTTGTAGTTTTTCTTTATTAATTGATTCATTTCTTGCAATTTGATCTGCTATTTTCCGAGTATATTCATTAAACTCGTTCTCTAACATTGATCTTTTTGATATCGCTGATTCTGCATTTTGGGCTGCTTGTTCTAATGCTAAACTTATATCTTCAGCCGAGTTTAATTTTTCAAACTCACTATCAAGTCTTGCCTTTGCAATCGATGCATCCTCTACAATGCCTTTTTCTCGATTAAGATCTGTTTTTAGTTGTTCCTTTTGTGTTTCAAGTTTGCGTAGTTCTGTTTTAGCGGCATACTCCTCATTCTCTAGAGCTTCTTTTGAGGCATTCAGTCTTCCCAAAACTGCTGCGGCTATTATTTGTTCCTCTCGCTTGGGCTCGAGTGCGATACGAAGTTTTTCTGCCATGTTCTGGATGTTTACGGCTTTTAATGTTGTATCAGAAACTAATTCTTCACACTTTTTTACTGTATCTGTTGAATTTTCTTGCCCCTCAAGAGCTGCCGACCATCTAATAAGCCACAATAGGGCTTTGTATTCATGTATTTCCCCTGCAAGTCGTTTATACCTGGCTGCCTGTCTTGACTGCCGCCTTAATGATAAAAGTTGACTTTCAATTTGTCCCAATATTACGTCAAGTCTTGATAAATTAGTTTCTGCAGCTTTAAGCCTAAGCTCAGCCTCATGCCTTCGTGAATAAAGCCCTGATATACCAGCAGCCTCTTCTAAAATACGGCGCCTATTAGATGGCTTTGCCGAGATTAACTCATTAATTTGTCCTTGTCTTACTAATGCTGGGGAATTGGCCCCTGTGCTAGCGTCAGCAAATAAGAGCTGTACATCTTTGGCCCTTACTGTTCGATTATTAACTTTGTAGGCAGAGCCTTTTCCTTTTGTGATTGTTCTTGTAATCTCAAGTGTATCATTGTCATTAAAAATCGAGGGTGCAATCCGCGAGCTGTTATCAATTGTAAGGGTCACATATGCTTGATTACGGCCAGGCCTTTGTTTGGTACCTGAAAAAATAACATCTTCCATCGCGGCACCCCGCATGGCTTTTGCGGAGTTAGCTCCCATAACCCATCTTATTGCTTCCAGTAAATTAGATTTTCCACAACCGTTGGGGCCGACAATTCCTGTTAAGCCAGGCTTTATAATGAAATCAGTTGGTTCAACAAATGACTTGAAACCTGTTAACTTAATTTGATTAAATACTAGGGAGCCCATCAGAATTAACCACTAACTACCTCTATTGAAGTTATATCTGTGGTATTTTTTTCTTCAATCTTTGTTTCATTTATTAGAGGTAAGATTACTTCTTCAATGGAATCTAGGGTAAAAACCTTTTCTTGCTTACCGTTTATTATAAATGTAGGAGTAGCGTTAATTCCCATATCTTTTCCTGATTGCATTTTTTCGCGATATTCAGATCTAAGTTCTTGATTCTGCATGCATTCTACAAATTTATCTTCCGATAACCCCGCAGACTTTGCGATTCCAATGTACGCTTCACGTGCTTTACCTTCTGAACCCATCTTAAATATTTGTTGCTGTCGCTTAAATTGCAAGGCAATGTTCTTGAAGTAATTTTCATCTGGTGCACAAAGTGCTATCATAAATCCAGCATCTGCATATTCTGGAACTCCCGTGATAAATTCCCGAAAAACATATCTTACCTTACCTGTGTCCACGTATTTACTTTTCAGCTCGGGATAAATTTGATTGTGCCAGTTAGCACATGCACCACAAGCTACTGAAGCATATTCAACAATAGTTATTGGCGCATCTTTAGAACCGGTAATGTGGTCATTTTTTATTAAATATGCAGAGGTATCTGAATTTTCTTGGGAATCTTGTGATGATTTTGAAACCTTATTATCGCTACATCCTGTAACGATGAGCGAGAGAAAGCATACAAATGCCGTAAACAATAACGAATCAATATTTTTATTTTTAAACATTTTTAATTTTCGCAATTTTTGAGAAGATAGCAAGGGCTTCACTAGGTATTTGTGGGTATCTTATTGCGGTGCGTTAGTGTGTCGTCTAGATAAAGTTTCGAAATGAAGGCATTCTTGAAATATGAAAAAAAATACAATCGATTTTGGTTATCAAGAGATACCTGTTGAAGAAAAGAAAGAACGAGTAAAAAACGTTTTTAATTCCGTTGCAGGAAAATATGATTTAATGAATGATGCAATGTCATTTGGCGTCCATCGCTTGTGGAAAAACCTAACTATTACAAAAATAAACCCTCAGCCAGGTGAGATACTGATTGATGTTGCAGGTGGTACAGGTGATTTAGCACGAAGGTTCTTAAAGCGTGCTGAGGCGGTTAGGGTTCGTCGTGGAGGAAGCTCTGCAACAGCACATATATGTGATATAAATGATCAAATGTTGTTAGCCGGCATTGATCAAATAAAAGATAAAGATAATCTTTCACGTGTTTGCGGAGACGCACAAAAACTTCCATTTTCCGACAACTATGCTGACGCTCTCTCAATTGCTTTTGGTATAAGAAATGTTACTGACAGGCAGGCTGCTCTGAAGCAATTTTTTAGAGTTTTGAAACCAGGCGGACGAATGTTTGTGCTTGAGTTTTCAACACCTAAAGATAAAAATCTACGCAAGATATATGATTCTTATTCATTCAGCTTTATACCAAAAATTGGTAACTTTCTTGCGGGTGATGCTGACAGTTATCAATACTTAGTTGAGTCCATACGTAAGTTTCCAAAACAAAATGAATTTTCCAATATGATTGTAGAATCTGGGTTTTCAAACGTTTCCTACAGAGATTTTTCTGGAGGTATTGCAACTTTATATTGGGGTTGGAAGATTTAACGTCTGCGTGCTTTCCTGGCTGCATACTTAGCATCTCTACGAGCCTTTGATGCACGCTCCATTTCTACTTTTGCTTTTTGGGCTGCCTCTTGAGCTAATTTATTTTTTCTGTCTTTTTCAGCTTTTTCTATTGCTAATTTTTCTATTTTTAACTTACGAGCAGCTTCTTTTTCAGCTTCCCGTTTTGCTCTTTCTTCATTGCGAATAGCTCTTTCTTTCAAAAGTTTTTCTTTTTGTTCGGGATCTAGTTGTTTTTCTTTGGCTCGCTTAAGCATCGCTAATTTAGCTTGCTTCTGTTCTTTAAGGCGATCGTTAAAATTTTGCCCTGGTAAACTCATGAAAAATCCTTGCTATTATAACTGCACAAAAAAGCGCGCCACTGAGGCGCGCTATATCGCGTTAAATAAATAAAAAATCAAGTGCCTGATTTTTATTTTATTTAGCATCTAAAATTGCATAGATACTAAATTCTTCTTAAAAGCGTCCTGAAACAGTGAAGCGTGCGTTGAGTGGTGCACCAACTGTTGCCTGATGTGTGCTGTGCGATGATGGGAAGTATAGCGTATCTGTGAGGTTTTCAACATTGATTTGAACACGAACAGTATCATTCACATCATAATAAGCCGCAGCGTCAAAACGGGTGAAAGAGGGAAGGAAGGTTGCACTTCCATTACCCGTCAAAGCCTCGCCCTGATGAGTGGCCCCTAGGCCAAAGCTAAATTGGTCTGTGACTCTATAATTACTCCAGATTGAGAAGGTATTCTTGGGTAATTCACGCGGTGTTACTCCGCCATCAGATGTTTCGCCGGTCAGATTGGAATAACCTGCCCGAACGTACAGGCGGTCTGTGACTTCACCTTCGAGTTGAAGCTCAAAGCCATCAACTGACAATCCTTGTACTTCTGTTTCGTCTGCATTTTCATCTGCACGTGTTGCACGCGTTGACTCATTTTTGAAAACTGCCGCTGTAAAGCTGAGGCCGTCTATTAAGTCCCACTTAAGACCCGCCTCAAGGTTTTCAAATTCGTCAGGTGAGAGAATGTCGCTTTGAACACTTCCAGGGGAAGATCTTCTTAGGCCTGCGAATTGTTCTCCTGTACGAGGCAGGAAGCTTTGGCTATAGCTTCCGTAAACAGAGATATTTTCTTGAGGCTTAAAAACCAGACCCGCACGCGGGGAAAACTTTTTATCCGTACGCGATAAGCCATAAGTATTGCGTCCAATATCATCTGTTGACATATCAAAGCTATCAAATCGTCCGCCCAGAATAATATCAAAGTTATCGGAAATCGCTATTTCGTCTTGGATGAAAGCAGAGAAGACTTTAATATCTGATTCTGTTTGATCATTGAGGTCTGTGAATGCAACAGTAAATACATTACCATCAGCGTCTACGCCAGAACCGCCGGAGAAGTTTAAAGGACGCGTGATAATAAAATCTTCACGATCATCACCGATACCATCAGCTCCAAATGGGAATTCGGGATTGAAACGATCATTGTTGTTTGATGTGCCGCGATATTCTATGCCTGTCACGATTGTGTGCTCAATACCGCCCGTAGCATATTCACCAATAAGGTTGCCTGAGATGTTCAAGCTCTTGCGCTGAGTTGTATCGACATAACCGTCGAGACGAACGATACCGCTTGTACTGTCTGTCGTGAGAGAGCGCAGGTCTTGTGCATAGAAGTTTTGATATAGTTTATCAAAGTCACTATAAGTTGCGTTAAAAACACCCTTCAAGTTGTCAGAGAAGTTTTGTGTCAATGTTGCGCGTAAGATGTGAGCTTTAGCTTCAGCTGTATTTAGTTCTGGGTCACCAAAAACAATGTCCTCAAAAGCTTCAACGGGCTGGAAGTCGCCGCCAGCCAAATCATTAATAGGAATACCGCGGTCAATGAAACGTTCATTGTCGATATATTCATAAGACAAATCGACTGTGGACGAGGGGCTTAGTTCAAAACGCGCTGTTGGATTAAATGCAATCCGGTCGCCATCATAGAAATCACGGTGGTTATTTAGGCTCTCATACATGGCATTGATACGGAATGCTGAGGTATCGCTAGCTGTGAAGTTACTGTCGAGTTCGACTCCAAAGGCACTAAATGTATCGATGGTTGCCTTGTAACCTGTAAAATCTTCACCAATTTGTCCTTTTTTTGTTACTCGGTTAACGAGACCGCCTGTACCGCCGCGACCGAATAGGAGCGCATTAGCGCCGCGTAGGATTTCAACTTGGTCGATATTGTAAAGACTGCGATAATATTGAACATCATCGCGTACGCCATCGGCGAAGAAGTCAGATGTTGAACGAACACCTCGGAAAACGACTGAATCACGATGACCCTCGCCCTGGGAGTTGGTGACGCCTGGAATATAATTGATGATGTCGCCGACACTATCAAATCCTTGATTTGTGATTTGATCAGCCGTTACAATGGAAAGCGATTGCGGGACGTCAATGATTGGCGTTGGACTTTTAAGAGCATTAACTTGATCTAAAAACAAGTATTTTCCGGTTACGACAATTTCGTCAACATTTTTGTTTTCGCTGGATCCTGAGTAAGATTGGGCGACTGCTATTGAACTAGATAATACGGATAAACTTACACCAAGAAGTAATTTACGAAAAGTTTTAGTATGTGTTCGGATAGTCATTATTTTTACCTTTTTTTTTGAGAATAATTCTCATTTACAAAAGCCTCCTAATGCAATTGAGAATTATTCGCAATAGTAAATATAATTTTTTTAGGTAAAAAAAAACCCGTCTAGGTAACGGGTTTGTTAAGTTTCTGTCAGTTTAACTGCTATTTAATTTCTGGCCGTATTATTTCACCCTTTAAGTTTGCATGTACTTCAGATGCATTGAATGCATTTTCTTTATCCTTTGGTTTATTACCTTCACCAAACACTACCTCTGCAGTTGCCTTATATTTTATTATTTCGCGTATTTCGATATCATCAAAAAATGGATCGTATCTAAAGGCGGATCCGTATCCGAATCCTCTATGTCCAAACCTTGCTCTTCCATATAACCTGGCAGACGAAAAGCCTCCGAAACTAGAGTATGGGTATCTCTGGCTCCAACCAAAATTTGGGCTAAAAAAACTGTAACCAAAATATGGGTCATATATACTAGAGTTTGAACTAGTTGTTGTCCTTATACGCTTTTTTTCTTCAACATCTCTTTTTACCAGAATGAAGTGATCGAAATTCTTTTCTAATGCAATTTCCGCTGCTCTAAAGAGAAGATAGTTTTCTACTGTTTCACGGTCAGTAAGAGAATTTCCTCCGAACGTTATTCTTACCCTATCTTTTTCGATGTTAGTTTGACTAAAACCGTCATATGAACCTGTTTTTGTCGCTGGCTGATAAGGTGTGGCGGTAGTACATGAAGCCAGAATTGAAAATACAAATAAAGCGATAAGTTTTTGAATTTTCATGTGTAAACTCCTAAAATTACAATAACATTATCATATTTAAGGCAAAAGTATAATTAAATATAGTTAAGTTTTTTTATTGAAAGTAAAAACCTAATTTAAGGCAAGTTTTTAAATAAAAAAACCCCGCCTAAGCGGGGTTAATTATTTAGTTATTTCAATTCGAACTAACTAATGAGCTAATACAGCTAATAAAAGAAGAGCAATGATATTTGTTATCTTTATCATCGGATTTACAGCTGGTCCCGCAGTATCCTTATAGGGGTCACCTACAGTATCTCCTGTTACTGATGCTTTATGAGCATCGGAACCTTTTCCGCCGTGGTTGCCATCTTCGATATATTTCTTGGCATTGTCCCAAGCCCCGCCACCAGCGGTCATAGAGAGAGCAACAAATAGTCCTGTTACAATAACACCTAAAAGCATTGCACCTAAAGCTTCAACAGCAGCCGCATTACCTGCTGTCATTTTCACAGCAAAGAACAAAACGATTGGGGCAAGTATTGGCAATAATGAAGGTTTAATCATTTCTTTGATCGCAGCACCTGTGAGTAAGTCGACAGCTTTTGCATAATCTGGTCTCGAAGTACCTTTCATGATGCCTGGGTCAGCCTTAAATTGACGCCTAACTTCTTCAACAATTGCACTAGCAGCTCTTCCTACTGACTGCATGGCCCACGCACCAAATAAATATGGAAGCAGTCCACCAATAAATAAGCCTACTATAACATAAGGATTAGTTAAGCTGAATTGTAATGTATCTAATCCATAGAAAAAGGAACCTTCTACTGCCTTGGATGCAAAATACTCAACATCTTTGTAGTACGCAGCGAATAATACTAGAGCACCCAAACCAGCTGATGCGATTGCATAGCCCTTAGTTACAGCTTTTGTTGTGTTACCTACCGCATCTAAAGTATCAGTAGTATTCCTGACCTCTGAGGGAAGCTCTGCCATTTCAGCAATGCCGCCTGCATTATCAGTTACAGGCCCAAAAGCATCGAGAGCAACTATCATTCCTGCAACGCCTAGCATAGCGGTAACGGCTATTGCGATGCCGTAAAGATCAGCTAATGCATATGTTCCAATTATACCAAAAACAATTATTAAAACTGGTACCGCAGTAGCTTCCATTGATACTGCAAGACCTTGGATAACATTTGTGCCATGCCCAGATTCAGATGCTGCTGCAACAGACTTAACTGGACGGTAGTTAACACCAGTATAGTACTCTGTAATTACAACTATAGCTCCGGTAATTAACAACCCAATGACTGAGCAAAAGAACAGATCCATTCCTGAGAAACCAGTACCTTCAATTTCCCCAAGACCGATTGTATGTCGCGTGACGATATATATCGCAGCTGCAGATAGGACACCAGTAGCTATTAGACCTTTGTACAAAGCCCCCATAACATTGGTGGAGTTTTTTCCTAACTTAACAAAATATGTACCTATTATAGAGGTAATTATGCAAGATGCTGCAATAGCCATTGGGTATAAAGCCAATGAACCTACATTTGAAAACAAGATTGAACCTAAAACCATAGTAGCGGCAATTGTCACAACATATGTTTCAAATAAGTCAGCGGCCATACCGGCGCAATCGCCAACATTATCACCAACATTATCAGCTATAGTAGCTGGGTTTCGTGGGTCGTCTTCAGGAATTCCTGCTTCAACCTTTCCTACTAGATCTCCACCAACATCGGCGCCTTTAGTGAATATACCGCCGCCGAGCCTTGCGAATACTGAAATTAGTGAGGCACCAAGTGAAAGAGAAACCAAGCCATCAATTACGCCTCGTGCATCTGCCCCCATTGGACCAGTTAAGACCATGTAGTATACAGCTAATCCCAGCAGAGCTAATCCTGCAACAAGCATTCCTGTTATTGCGCCAGCTTTAAAGGCGACATTAAGTCCAGAGCCTAAACTTTCTCGTGAGGCCTCAGTGGTTCGAACATTCGCCTGCACAGAAACAAGCATTCCAACATAGCCAGCTATACCAGATAAAACAGCACCTAAAACAAAACCAACAGGAGCTATTGCGTTTTGAAATAATACATAAAGTAAGATTGTTACAACAACGCCAACTATGGCAATAGTTTTGTACTGTTTATTTAAATATGCTTTTGCTCCTTCTTGAATCGCTCCAGCAATTTCATTCATTCGTTCATTACCCGTTGAAGCCTTCATTAAGCTTGCTCGTGTTATGATACCATAAATTACAGCAAGCAAACCCGCCGCTATGATAAGATTAAGAGTCATTTTTACTCTCTCCTTAGAGTTAAGACCGTGTTTAACGGTTTATGTGATATGAAGTTGGCCGCTTGCCTAAATTAGGCAATCGCTTCCCCTCGCTAAAGTAAAGTTGGCCGCATACCCTAAATTGATAAACGCTTCCCCTCGCGGTTAATAAGTTCTCTTTAAGCAATTAAAAGTTATAATCAAGAGTCTTATTAAGGACATTGACTTATATGATTCAAAAAATGCTATGAGTTAATGTTTATTCTTCACAAGCCTTCAGCCCAGTCTCAATCAATTCATGAGCTTTTTCTATTGTATCCCAGCCTAGAATTTTCACCCATTTGTCTGGTTCTAAATCTTTGTAATGCTCAAAAAAATGTGGTATTCTGTCCTGCATTACTTGAGGTAAATCTGTATAATTTTGAATTAAGTCATAATACTTCGTTAATTTTTGGTGAGGAACAGCTATTATTTTTTCATCAATACCAGCTTCATCCTCCATCATCAGTACCCCAATGGGTCTCGCTCTGATCACTGACCCTGGCATCAAAGCCCTATTACCAACCACCAAGACGTCAGTAGGATCTCCATCATCTGATAATGTGTGGGGTATGAAGCCATAATTACATGGATACCTCATCGCAGTATAAAGAAACCGGTCAACAAACATTGCGCCTGATACCTTATCCAACTCATACTTTATCGGTTCACCCCCAAGTGGTACTTCAATAATCACATTTATGTCCTCAGGGGGATTTATGCCAGGGGTGATATTATTTATATTCATTTGTATTCATTTCGTAATTAAGTGAATGTTTTCTTGTTGATTTAACTTTGTTTAAACCAAATACAAGATTTAAAATTCAGTTGTAGCCATTAATGCCCATACTCCAGACGCGATCATTGTTAGCCCAATTAAAATATTAAAGCTTCGTGCTGCCCAGGTTTGTTTAAGCCATTGTCTTATTTTGTGAGCACAATAAGCATACAAGCCTAGACCTAGAAGCTCGGTAATAGTTACAGTTAGAAACATCACCAAAACCTGAGTTTTTAAAGAATATGACATATCAAAATAGTTTGGTAAAAGAAGCCCAAAATAAACCAGAGGCATCGGGCTAGATAATTGTAGAGCTAGGCCTTTGGAGTACAAGTTTTTCTTACGCGGTGGATCCATTACCTTGCTAACTGTATCAGGGAGCGGACCAAAAATAGTTGATAATGCGAGGTAAAATATCACTAATAAACCCATACCTTTTAAAACTAAGAATGCATTAGGGAATTTCGTTGCCAAAATGGCAGCACCTGAAGCAGCCATTAAAAGCCAAACTAAATTTGCAGAGGCTATACCCAAGGCAGGAAGCATTGCAGACTTGAAACCATATCTAAATGAAGATGACATAACCAACATGACAGCGGGTCCAGGTGTTAAACCGCCAACACCAAATAAGGCAACTAAAGCTAACCATAGTTCGAAAGACATAAGATCAGTTAACTATTGAGATTTAATTTTTCAATCTTAAAGTATTGACTGGCCTGTTTTTTCCCAGTCAACCATGAATGCCGCGAGCCCTTTATCAGTAAGGGCGTGGCTTGCTAAAGCCTTGATGACATTGGGGGGTGCTGTTATTACATCTGCGCCTACAATTGCACATTCTTTAACATGGTTTGAACTTCTTATTGACGCTGCTAATATTTCAGTTTCATAGCCATAATTGTCGTAGATAGTTCGTATGTCTTCGATTAGTTCCATGCCATCGAGGGAAATATCATCTAATCGACCTATAAATGGGGATATATATGTAGCGCCGCATTTAGCAGCCAGTAGTGCTTGGTTTGGTGAAAAGCACAATGTTACATTGGTAGGCGTGCCTTCTTTTGATAAAATGCTACACGCTTTTAAGCCATCCATTGTAAGTGGTAATTTAACACAAACATTAGGTGCAATTTTTCGTAGATGACGCCCTTCTTCAACCATTTTTTCGGCCTCTAAGGCCACAACTTCGGCGCTTACATGTCCATCTGTAATTTTGCATATCTCTGATATAACTTGTTTGAAGTCTCTACCAGACTTGGCGATAATTGAAGGATTAGTAGTTACTCCGTCTACCAACCCTATATCGTTTAACTCAGCGATGGCATCAAGATCTGCACTATCAACAAAAAATTTCATTGTATTCTCCATTTGGGGGCGATTCTATTTTTATTTCTGCTAACATAATTTATGGCTATGCAAAATGCTCAAATTCTTTTTCCTGTGAATGTTCCCAATGCATTTGATTACAGCGTTCCCTGTGATTTCGAGATTGCGATCGGAAACTTTGTTTATGCACCAATCGGGAAGCAAATCAAATTAGGCGTGGTAGTAAGTTTAGGTAAAGCTGAGCAGAATAGAAAATTAAGAGAGCTGGTGTCAGTCAAGCAAGCTAAGCCATTAACTGCAGAGATGATTCAATTTATTTTTTGGACATCAAGATACAATTGCGCCCCTCTGGGTCTTATCCTTAAAATGGTCTTGGGCAATTTAAAGTCTCTTGACCCTAGTCCTGTTGTAAATTATTTTTCATTAAATAAGAGCCTTCCGCCAAAGTTAACGACTGCAAGACTATCTTTGGTAAACAATGGAGGCCCTTTCCCGGCCCGAGTAAACGAAATAGCCAAACGGGCAAGGATTAGCCCGGGAGTTGTTAGAGGCTTTATTAAATCTGGAGGATTAATTTCTGAAATACGTCAGATTGATAAGCCCTTCGATAAGCCAATAATTAATTATGGCAAACTTGATCTTACTGAGGGCCAACAATTAGCGTCAGAGCAATTGGTTTCACAAGTTAGAAAAAAAGAATTTAATGTAAGTTTACTTGACGGTGTAACTGGAAGTGGAAAAACGGAAGTTTATTTTGAAGCTATAGCTGAGGCAATCAAAGAAAACGGACAAGCGTTGATATTAGTTCCTGAAATTTCACTTACTCAGGCAGCTATATCACGTTTTAAAAAGCGTTTTGGAGTATTGCCAGCTACATGGCATTCACAAATGACTGCTGCAGCAAAACGTAGGGTCTGGCGTGAGGTGGCACACGGCCGTGCAAAGTTAGTTGTCGGTGCAAGGTCAGCCTTATATTTACCATTTGAAAGTTTGCGGTTGATTGTCGTGGATGAAGAACATGATACATCATACAAGCAAGAGGAGGGGGTTAAGTACAACGCTAGAGACATGTCAGTTGTTCGATCTAAAATATCAAATCATTCGGTTATTTTAGCATCTGCTACACCTGCTCTAGAAACATTAGTAAATGCAAGAAGCGGTAAGTATGCACACATCATTCTGCCAGAAAGGCCGGGTTCTGCTTTTTTACCAAAAGTTGAATTGGTGGATTTAAAAAAATTTCCGACTAAAAAAAATAAATTTATATCAGAACCATTAATTGTGGCGATTGAAAAAGTACTCGAGAATAAAGAGCAGGCAATGCTTTACCTTAATAGAAGGGGGTATGCGCCATTAATTTTATGTCAAAGCTGCGGAGAAAAATTAAAAAGTCCAGATACAGACAGTTGGCTTGTAGAGCATAGGTCTACAAATCGTGCAGTTTGCCATCTTACAGGTTTTTCAATGCCCATGCCGAAAAGTTGCCTAAAATGTGGTGTTGAAGAATCTTTTAAATCTGTCGGTCCTGGTGTTGAGAGAATATCTGAAGAAGTCTCTATTTTGTTCCCTAATGCTAATGTTGAAATACTTTCTTCGGATACATCTCGTAATGCAGAGGAGTTGGCCTCAAGAATGTTACGAATGGAAAAAGGAGAAATTGATATAATGATTGGGACGCAAATGGTAGTTAAAGGGCATAACTTCCCTAACTTAACATTTGTGGGTGTTATAGACGGAGACCTCAGCTTATCGGGTGGGGATTTGAGAGCGGGTGAAAGAACCTTTCAAACTTTAGTCCAGGTATCTGGCAGGGCAGGTAGAACTAAAAAACTAGGGCATGCATTAATTCAAACACATCAGCCAGAACATGAAGCACTGGCAGCCTTAGAGATAGGTGACAGAGACAGCTTTATAGATGCGGAATTAAATTTACGTGAAGCATTGTTATTGCCGCCTTTTGGTAAATTAGCAGCAGTAATAATCTCTGGTACCGATGAGAAGAAAACTGATGTGTTTGCTAATAAATTCATTTCTGTTGCTCCAAAGGCCAATGACTTAACAATTTTGGGTCCAAGTGAACCACTGATGGGCCGAATTCGAGGCCGTTACCGAAGACGAATACTGGTGCAATCAAGGTTAGATTTTAATTTATCGAAATACATGCAACTGTGGAGGGGTAAGATTAAAACACATGCAAATATTAAGCTTCAAATTGATATTGACCCTCAAAGTTTCATGTGATTTCAATAATAATTAAACCATGCCATATTGCCGCAGTCTATTGAGTCTTGGCTTTTAAAAATAGTCATGTTAAAGCGCGCACCAACTTAAAGAGTTTGATACTAAATATATTCATGCTCTACTTTTTCTTCGGGTTGTTTTTTTTAAACAGCTTAACAATAGCAGGCTTTACATATTGTCACAAATTGAAGTCATTACAGGAGAAGCATCTAAGCGCTACGCTCAAGCGTTACTTGATCTTGCCTGTGAGTCTAAGTCGTTGAAAATTATAGAGAATGATATTTTAAAGCTTAAAAAAATATTGTTAGAATCCAACGATCTTCAGAAAGCTATTTCGAGCCCTGTTATTGATGTAGAGAAAAAAGTGGCAGTACTCACGTCCATCGCCAAAGCAGCGAGTTTGAGTAAATTATCAACACAGTTCATTGGCACTGTCACCAAGAATCGTCGTTCATATGATTTGCTGAATATCCTTTCTTTTTTTCAAGTACTAGTGGCAAATAAAAAAGGCACGCAGTTGGCCAAACTCACAAGCGCAAAGTCTTTGACTACGGCTCAGCTAAAAGAAATTAAATCGAATTTAAAGAAAACACTCGGCCGAGAGGTCGATGTTGAAACAAGTGTCGACCCTGACTTGCTAGGTGGTTTCATCGTGCGGGTTGGGTCTCGACTTTACGATAGTTCTCTCAAGACTAAACTTGAGGATCTTAAAATAGCCCTAAAAGAGGTATAGTTCATGGATATTCGTGCTGCGGAAATTTCCAATATTTTAAAAAAACAAATTAAGGACTTTGGTACAGAAGCCAAGGTTTCTGATGTTGGTCAGGTACTTTCTGTTGGGGACGGTGTTGCCCGTATATACGGACTTGATAGTGTCGGCGCCGGTGAAATGGTTGAGTTTCCTGGTGGAATCAAAGGGATGGCTCTAAATCTCGAAAATGACAACGTTGGTGCTGTTATATTTGGTGATGATAGGGGAATAAAAGAAGGCGATACAGTAAAACGACTTGGCGAAATTGTGGATGTTCCAGTCGGAAAAGGTTTACTTGGTAGGGTGGTGAACCCATTAGGAGAGCCTATTGATGGTAAAGGACCCATTAAATCTACAGAACGCAGACGGGTTGATGTAAAAGCCCCTGGGATTATGCCACGACAAGGCGTGCATGAGCCAGTACAAACTGGAATTAAAGCTATTGACGCCTTGATTCCAGTCGGCCGCGGGCAGCGTGAGTTAATAATTGGTGATAGACAGACAGGAAAAACAGCTGTTGCTGTCGATGCCATACTTAACCAAAAGGCTGCGTTTGATGAAGATCGTGAAAACGACAAATTATATTGTATATATGTAGTGATTGGTCAAAAGCGTTCAACAGTGGCTCAGCTTGTGAAAACATTAGAAGAAAACGGCGCGATGGATTACTCTATAATTGTAGCCGCTACAGCATCTGAGCCAGCCCCACTCCAGTTCTTAGCTCCCTTTGCGGGATGCGCCATGGGTGAATACTTTAGAGACAACGGTATGCACGGATTGATAATTTATGATGATTTATCTAAGCAAGCTGTTGCCTACAGGCAAATGTCACTCCTGCTAAGACGTCCGCCAGGTAGAGAAGCTTATCCAGGAGACGTGTTTTATTTACATTCACGTCTATTGGAAAGAGCTGCTAAGCTAAATGCAGACAACGGAAGCGGTTCACTGACTGCTCTACCAATAATTGAAACTCAAGGTAATGACGTATCTGCTTTTATTCCTACTAACGTTATATCTATTACTGATGGTCAAATCTTCTTGGAAACAGATCTATTCTTCCAAGGCATAAGACCAGCTCTGAATGTTGGACTATCCGTATCGCGTGTCGGTTCCTCAGCGCAGATAAAAGCGATGAAACAAGTAGCTGGACCTATAAAAGGCGAATTGGCCCAATATAGAGAAATGGCAGCTTTCGCTCAATTTGGATCAGATTTGGATGCTTCAACTCAAGCTTTGTTAGCCCGTGGTGAACGATTAACAGAGTTGTTAAAACAGCCTCAGTTCTCTCCGCTACAAGTAGAGGAGCAAGTTGCAGTTATTTATGCCGGAACCCGCGGTTATCTCGATACTATACCCGTTAAGTCCGTTCAGCGGTACGAATCAAACCTTTTGGCGTTTTTAAAGAGTGAGCAAAAATCTTTGCTTTCTGACATTGCATCCCAAAAGAAACTAACTGATGCTATCGAAGATCGACTTAAGTCCGCCCTAGATGCATTTGCAAAACAGTTTGAAGCTTAGTTAGGTAAGTACAATGGCGTCTTTAAAAGACCTCCAGAACCGGATCAAAAGTGTAAAAAACACACAAAAGATCACTAAGGCCATGCAAATGGTTGCAGCTGCAAAGCTGCGAAAGGCTCAGGAGGCAGCAGAAAAATCCCGCCCTTATTCAGAAAGAATTGACTTAGTAATCAAAAATTTAGCTAGTTCTATGATGAATGTTGGAGACACCCCTAAATTACTCAAAGGCAATGGAAAAACAGATATTTTTCTCTTAGTAGTAGCTACAGCGGATAGAGGCTTATGTGGTGGTTTTAACACTAATATAGTAAGAAAAGCTAATCAGGAAATACGAGACTTAGAGAAGCAGGGAAAAACAGTTAAGCTCTTTCTTATTGGTAAAAAAGGGTATGACCAGCTGAAGAGAGCTCATGCTAATAAGATTGTACACAACGTCTCACTCAAGGAAGAGCGAAAGATTCACTCAGGAATATCCAAAAAAATTGGTAGTCAAATTACAGAAATGTTTGAGAATAATGAATTTGATATTTGTAAACTTATATATTCTGAATTTGAAAACGTAATGACGCAAAATGCTATTTCTAAGACAATTATACCTGCATCTGTTGATTTAGATGTTGGCTCACCATCACTAGTTTCCGATACTAAACTTGACGGTTCAATATATTCTTACGAGCCAGATGAAGTAGGAATTCTTCGTGTATTGCTTCCCAGAAATATTAATACTCAGATCTTTACTGCACTTTTAGAAAACCAAGCTGGCGAGATGGGCTCTAAAATGACTGCAATGGATAATGCAACGCGTAACGCGGGCGACATGATTGATAAATTAACATTAACATTTAACCGAACTCGACAAGCTCAGATTACATCTGAATTAATTGAGATTATTTCCGGCGCTGAGGCGCTTTAAATAGCTAGAGGAAAGCAACCATGGCTAAAGAAACATTAAAAAAGAAGGCTGCGGCCAAAAAAACATCAGCTAAAAAGGTGGTTAAAAAACCTTCTTTGAAAAAATCTGTTCTTTCTTTAAAACCAACAGGGCGGATTAGCCAAATCATTGGCGCAGTTGTTGATGTGGAATTTGAGGGTGACTTACCAACGATTTTAAATGCACTGGAAACCACCAATCAAGGAAACCGCCTTGTTTTGGAGGTAGCACAGCATCTTGGGCAGAATACTGTCAGGACTATTGCAATGGATGCTACCGAAGGATTAGTTAGAGGCCAAGATGTTACTGATTTGGGTGCGCCAATAACAGTGCCTGTAGGACCAGAAACACTTGGACGAATAATGAACGTTATTGGTGAACCTATAGATGAACGCGGTCCTTTAAATACTAAGGTCATGGCTCCTATCCACAAGGAAGCTCCTGCATTTATTGACCAAGCTACAGAGACTGAGGTTCTAGCCACGGGAATAAAGGTAATTGATCTTCTTTGCCCTTACTCAAAAGGTGGTAAAATAGGACTTTTTGGTGGTGCGGGAGTCGGAAAAACAGTTCTTATTATGGAATTAATAAATAACATAGCAAAACTATTTGGTGGTTATTCGGTATTTGCCGGTGTCGGTGAACGAACTCGTGAAGGTAACGATCTTTATCATGAAATGATTGAATCAAATGTTATAAACCTTGATGGTGAGAGTAGAGCTACATTGGTTTACGGACAAATGAATGAGCCTCCTGGAGCTCGTGCACGGGTTGCTTTAACTGGTTTGTCACAAGCCGAGTATTTCCGTGATGAAGAGGGTAAAGACGTTTTATTCTTTGTTGATAATATTTTTAGATTTACTCAAGCTGGATCTGAAGTTTCAGCTTTGCTGGGTAGAATTCCTTCTGCTGTGGGTTACCAGCCTACACTTGCTACAGAAATGGGCCAAATGCAGGAGAGAATTACATCCACTAACAAAGGCTCGATTACATCGGTGCAAGCGATTTATGTACCAGCAGACGATTTAACTGACCCGGCTCCTGCAACTTCTTTTGCTCATTTGGATGCCACAACTGTCTTGAATAGAGCGATCTCGGAAAAAGGTATATATCCAGCAGTTGACCCTCTTGACTCAACATCTCGAATTCTTGAGCCACGTACTGTTGGCGAAGAGCATTATGCCGTAGCTCGCCAAGTCCAGGAAATCCTTCAGCGTTACAAATCATTACAAGATATTATAGCTATTTTGGGTATGGATGAGTTATCTGAAGAAGATAAGCTGACTGTTGCAAGGGCTAGAAAAGTTGAAAAGTTCCTTTCACAGCCATTTGATGTTGCTGAAATCTTTACTGGATCTCCGGGAATTCAGGTTCCTTTGGAAGATACCGTACGTTCTTTCAAAGGCTTAGTTGACGGTGAGTATGACAACTTACCAGAGCAAGCTTTCTATATGGTAGGCGGAATTGAAGATGTAATTGAAAAAGCAGCTAAAATGGAAGCTGAAGCAAAGTAGATAAGGTTCCATTAGATGTCTTCAACTCTAAAATTTTCATTAGTATCACCTGAGAGCGAACTCTTTAGTGGTGAGGTAATTCATGTGGATGTTCCCGGAACTGAGGGTGATATGGGTATACACCCTATGCATGCACCTTTAATGGCAGCCATCAGGACTGGTATTATTAATGTACATCTCTCTGACGAAAATGTGAGGTTTTTTGTGCAAGGTGGTTTCGCTGATGTAACAACAGGGGAGTTAATTATTTTAGCAGAAAAGGCTTGTCTTATAGATGATATTGACCGCGAAGAAATAAAAAATGATATTGAGTTCGCCAAAGAATCCTTAGCTCATCTAGAAGGCGAAGCAGCTTTATCTATGCAACAAAATCTCGATGGTCTCCAATACGTTTTAGCTAATTAAACTTGTCTACCGGAGAAGTCATTGCTGTTGCTTCCGATAAAAAGCACAATTTTTCTAAAACTGTAAAACAGGAAATTACTCTTTTAGCCAATTTTGGTGTGGAGGGAGATGCGCATGCTGGTAAGACAGTTCAACATTTATATGACAAAAAGAAGGCACCGGGTCTTCCGAACTTACGTCAGGTACATTTAATTCAATATGAATTATTTATTGAGTTGAAAAAAAAAGAAATAGAAATTTTAGCAGGCCAAATGGGAGAAAATCTGGTTACGGCGGGCATTGATTTACTTAATTTACCAGTGGATACTATCCTTAGCATAGGAAACGTCATGCTTAAGTTAACCGGACTTCGCAAACCATGTTATAAGTTAAATGCAATTCATCCTAATTTACTGGAATCTGTGATTGAAAAAAAATCTGACGGGACAGTGCGTTATAAATCTGGAGTAATGGCTGTTGTTATTAATGGTGGTGTAATTCGTCAGGGAGATGGTATATTTATTACTAAGCCTTTGACTAAGCATAAAGAACTAATGCCACTTTAACTTTTAAGGTTAAACACTTAAATTTTTGAATATCTCATAAAGTCCTTAGCTATTCTATTGTACGTAGCCCTTTTGAATGGAATTACTTTTGACTCAATTTCTGATAGAGGTACCCATTTCCATTCAGAGAATTCTTGTTCATTTTGAATTTTTAAATTAATTTCCTTGTCTTCCCCATGGAATCTGAACGCAAACCATCTTTGTTTCTGCCCTATCCATCTGCTAACAGTGTCATTTTTTTGAAGGCGAAAAGGAATATTGTAATATAACCATTCATCTATTTCCCCGATTTTGATAATCGAATTTTTAGAAATACCCGTTTCTTCATAAATCTCTCTTTTTACAGCAAACTCTGGTGTTTCACCTTTATCAATGCCACCCTGAGGCATCTGCCAATTAAATAGGTCGTTTTGACCATATCTTTTTCCCAACCAAATGTGGCCATCTTTGTTAAATATAGCTGCTCCCACAGCCGGTCGATAGCTCACTGATCTTTTACCATTTTCATTAGTTAAAACTTTCTATACTCATGTTGCTTTCAATTATTTCATCATATTGTTCGAGAGATAACAACTCAATTGCTTTATGTAGTTGGAAATCATCCGATGAATTCCAGTCATCACTAGGGTAAATAATTTTTTTGTATACCTCCTTAAAGTTTGTATCATCTTTATTTGACAGTGAGTTTCGAAGGCTGTCTTCCCTTAGTCGTTTTTTTATTTTTCCAGTATCAGATGTAATAGCGACCAACACATCTGGCATAATGCCTCTGCCCTGGATAGATTCTCCAGAGGGAGTATAATAGCGCTGAGTTGTTATTTTTAGTGCACCATTGCCTCTTGATAATGGTATAACAGACTGTACCGAGCCTTTTCCAAAACTACGCCGACCAACAACTACAGCTCTGCCCCTATCTTGTAGCGCTCCAGCCACAATTTCTGCAGCAGAAGCAGATCCAGAATTTATTATTATTACAATTGGTGTATCTGGGAGCAGCTCGCCTTGCTCAGCATGATACCTTTGGATGTCTTGTAGTTTTTTTCCTTTTGCAGATAAAACCTCGCCACCATCTAAAAACAAGCTTGAAACTTTAACTGATTGTTCAAGTAAACCACCGCGGTTACCCCGTAGATCAATTATCAAGCCTGGCAGATCTCCATTAAGTCCCTTTGTTATTGAATTAAGAGCATCAATTAAATCTTCGGTTAATTTGGAGTTATTAAAAGTTTCTATGTATACATAACCATAACCTTTTTCAATTCTGTGTCTTACTGCTCTTCCGCGCACTATTTGTCTAACAACATTGAGTTCAACTTCTGTATTGTCTGGTTTTAATATTATCAATTTTATTGGGTCTCCCGGCGCCCCCCTCATACCCTCCACCGCTTTTTCAAGTGTTTTCCCTTTTATAGGCTCTCCCCCAACAGAAGAGATCATATCACCTTCACGAATTCCTGATATATATGCTGGTCCATCTTTTATTGCATGGTTTACTTTAATGATCCCATTTTCGAGTGAAACCTCTATGCCTAAACCACCATATTCTCTTTTTTCAGCTTTCTTTTGCTCTAGAAAATCAGAGGCGCTGCTGAACCCAGAGTGTGGATCTAATGAATTTAAGGCGCTATTTAATGCTGACTGGATGAGCACCTCATCATCTGTTTCATCTACATAATTTTCACGAATATGATAGAATACACTAGCAAATAACTCTAGCTTCTCAAGAGTAAGATTGTTATTGTTAATCTGTGCTTTGGCAACTAAAGATGGGCACCATAGAGCGAAGAATAAAGCTGCTACCATGATGGAAATGATTTTATAGCTCTTACTCTTAAAAAAAAAGTTCATAATTTAAGAAGAGCTGTTTAGTTTATTTAAATATGTATCACTTTTAAGAATTTCCATAGAGCGTTTCAATTGATAGTCACTCTCTATTTTAAATCCATTGGGCGGGTAATCTACTGGTATTATACTATCAGTCTCTTTTTGAGTTTTTTCAGTTTCAATGGGCAGTGTATTCGGCAAATCTGCTTCTTTTCTTGCATTCGCCTTTTTCGAACCTTCAGGTAAATAATCGATTAATATGTTAGGAGTTATGCCTCTTCCTTGTATGGACTCTCCTGAAGGGGTGTAATAACGCTGTGTTGTTAGTTTAATGGCACCGTCCTTTCCTCCTTTTAAAGGCACAATAGTTTGCACTGAACCTTTTCCAAATGATTTCATTCCTACTATGAGACCTCGTTTCCGGTCTTGAATTGCTCCAGCAACTATTTCAGAGGCAGATGCTGAACCCTCATCAATCAAAATGACTAAAGGCACACCTTTCAGTAATTCACCTATATCAGCATTATAATTTCTATTGTCGCTTTCTTTCCTACCTTTGGTCGAAACTACTTCGCCTCCATCTAAAAAAGCAGAGCTTACCTTAATAGACTGATCCAACAACCCACCTGGATTACCTCGTAGATCCAATATTAAACCTGGTATTTCTGATGACATTTCTTTTTTCAATGATGATATAGCTACACTAAGTTCACGGTAAGCATTTTCATTAAATTGGGAAATGCGCACGTAAGCTAACCCCTCTTTAATGCTGTATGACACTATTTGACGTTTAATTATTTCCCGCTTGAGATTGAGCTCAATTTTTTCATCATTATTTCTGGCTATTGTTATTTTTACGGACTGCCCTGGCTTACCGCGCATTAAGTCAACAGCCTCTGAGAGTGGCAGACCAATTATGCTTTCATCATTAATTTCTATGATATAATCACCAGATTTAATTCCAGCTTTTTTTGCTGGTGTTCCGTCAATAGGACTTATAACTTTTACAAAACCTTCATCCGAGGTTACCTCCATACCCAGCCCACTATATTCGCCTGAAGTAGAAATTTGTAAATTTTTATATTCTTTAGGGTCTATATAAGATGAGTGTGGATCCAATGACTGTAACATTCCATTGATAGCTTCACCTATCAATTTTGAATTATTTATATCTACAACATAATCATTATTTACGCGTGCTAGGACATCAGCAAATAAATCAAGCTGTTCAAAAGCATCTTCATAAGTATTCCCGTCAAATGCTATAGCAGTTTTATTAAAACTAGATGAAGTATATAAAAATACAGCAAATATTAGTGCGAATACTGAAAATACATATTTCATAAATTAACTCCTGTTTTCACTGTATAATAGACGTATCAAATGTAAAGCTTAACGGGTTTATTTACGAACAAGTAGCTTTTAGGGTTTAGTCAGTTCAGCATTGTTTATAGTTTATAGTTCAAATTTTATTATTTTAAAATATCAGTGAACCAAGGGGTAGGATTTATTGTTTTTCCATTTTTTCTAAACTCAACATACAAATTAGTTTTATTATTTTCGTTAAAAGGCATTTCACCTAAAGGCTCGCCGATACGCGTAGTTTCACCGGTATTTATAAAAATTTCCCCTATTCCTGTGAATACAACAAAGTATCCTTCACCTGCATTTATGATGACAATATTATTGTAGTTTTTAAACGCACCTGAGAACTCTATTATCCCATTTATTGGAGAAGTTACTTGCGACTTAGAGCGAGCCGAGAAAGTTAAACCTTTATTATTTCCTCCATATCTTGATGTAAGGTTTCCATTTATAGGCTTATCAAGTTTACCTTTAAGTAATAAGAACTCAGCGCCACTGTTATTTGATAGGGAGTTGTCTGTCATTAACTTTGGAGTAGGCCCTATTTCTTTGGGTTTAATTCTGGGTATTATACTTTCTGCTGATTTTTCAAGTGCCTCTATTAGTTCTTTTAATGAATTCACTTTTAAAGCTAAATTCTCTACTTCTCTAATTGTTTTTTCTTCTTCATACTCTACGTTTACCTTGAGTTCTTTTTTAGTAATTATTAACTGATCAATTTTTTTTCGCCGCTTTTTTAGTATGTTCTCATTAGCAGAAAGTTTTGACTGATTAGATATCACCTCATCTTGAATCCTTCTCAATTCAGATATATTATTAGCTAGTGTATTTGCTCTTTTTTCAAGTTTTTTAACTAATGCAGATGCCAAAATTGCGGCTTGGGCAGACTCAGCTGAATTTCTAGCCTGATTTATGGATAAAGGAGGCGGATTATTCTCTATTCTTTGTAGTGTTGATAGCAAACGCATTAATGTTTTTTGATCACCGTAAACCTTTTCTTTTAAAGTTTTTTCAGATGTCGATAAATTAAGTTTTTGCTTTTCTAAAGAAATACTTTCTAGTTCATAACTTTTCACAATAGATGCTGTTTCAATTAGCTGGTTTTTAAGGCTTGAAAGCTCAGAGGAAATCTCTTTCTTTTCTTTTGAAAGAGCTTCGCTTTTAAGGCGTGCTTTATTTTTAGCTGCTGTTATTTTTTCTAAGTCTCCGAGGTTTAAATCTTGTCCATAACAAGGAGAAAAAATTAACATCATTATCAATACTAAAAAAAATGATTTCATTTGAACTTACTTTTTAAAATCTAATCTCGATGATAAGGCGTGGATGATAAAATTGATATTGCTCTATAAATTTGTTCAGCAGCCATAGCTCTAACCATTTTATGTGGCCAAGTTTGTTGACCAAAAGCCCATCTAGTAATGTCATTTGGGACATTGGTTTGGTCAAAGCCATCAGCCCCTCCAATAACAAGTATTAATTTTTTAATATTGTTATCGCGCCAAGTTGAGAATTGCTCTGATATTTGTTTAGATGTTGGTTGCCTTCCCCTTTCATCTAAGATTATTAATTTTTCGTTTAATGAATTGTAGCGTAGCAGTATTTTTGTTTTTTCCGTGATCGTTTTAACTGCCCGTAAGTTTATTTGTTCCTCAAATATATTAAGAAAACCAACGGAGCGTGATGTTGAGTTTGCTCTTTTGATGTAATCATCAATTAGTAAACGTTCGGGCCCTGACCGGATTATACCATCGGCTCGAAGTATAATTTTCACTTATGTTTCCGTATTCTCAGGGTCGTATTGAATTTTTTCATTAAGACCTAATGGGCTAGGCATAGACCATATTTTTTCAATATTATAAAAGGCTCGAACTTCGGGTCTAAAAAGATGAACTATCACATCACCCACGTCAATAAGCACCCAATCACAACTTTTGAGCCCCTCGATACCTATATTTTTCTTTCCTGTATTTTTTAAAGACTTAATTAAGTAGTCACTCAATGCACCAACGTGCCTGTTAGACCTTCCAGACGCAACAATCATATAGTCAGATATGGAGGATTTTCCTCTAATATCAATTTCTATGATTTCCTGTGCTGAGTGTTCATCAAGCACATCGAGTATTAAATTAGCGAGATCGCGAGACTCTTTTGAGTCTTGAGGGGAGGGCATGCTCACGGTTTCTGATTCAGTCAGTTTAAGCTCCATAAATTATTAGATCTTGGTTATATCATAAGCTTTAAGCATTAGCTATATCTTTGCGTATTGCTGATGATGAATTTTTATTTAGTGGAGGTGTTATGAAAGTCCAAGTGGGAGGGGATTTATATTTAAGGGTATGTGCTTTGTGTTCTGGCACTCGATGATTGCTCAAAAAACGTGCGGTTGGAGAAAGTTGAGATTTCAAGCCGTAACCAGGTCTTGCTACAACAGCAATGGGAACTAACAACGTTATTTCTTTCCAACTTTTCCATTTAGTGAATTGGCTTAAATTATCAGCGCCCATTAAGAAAATAAATTTTGTATTAGGGCTTCTAACTTTTAAAGCTTTAATCATTTGTATTGAATATTGAATATTCATTTTTCTTTCTATGTGGTTGATTTCCATTCGCTTCTTTAGCCCAAGGGACTTTATACTATTAACACGTTTATTATACTCAGTTTGTTTATTTTTAAGGGGGTTCTGTTTGCTGGTTATCCACCATATCCTATCAAGTGCTAATTCACGTAGTCCACAAGAAGCAACATGCATATGTCCATCATGTGCCGGATTAAAAGAGCCTCCAAATATCCCAATTGATAATTTATCCAAATTTCTCATTAGTTTCGTATTTGACCATTTCCAGTAACCTGATATTTATATGTTGTTAGATGTTTGGCGCCTACAGGGCCACGAGCATGTAAACGACCTGTTGCAATTCCAATTTCAGCTCCAAACCCAAACTCTCCACCATCAGCAAATTGGGTTGATGTATTGTGCATACAAATTGCACTATCTACATTTTTGAGAAAATGTGCTGCACAATTTTCATTTTCTGTAATAATTGCATCCGTGTGACCACTACCATAATGGTTGATGTGTCCAATAGCTTCATCTATATTTTCTACAATTTTGACATTAAGAATGGGTGCTAAATGTTCGGTGATGTAATCACTTTCTTTAGCTAATATTATATTAGGTAAGATCTCTTGAGATGCCTTATCACCAAGAATTTTACAATTATTATTGATAAGTTCTTTTCCAATACGCTTTAGAGCTTTGTGCGCAATTAATTTATCAACTAACATCGTTTCTGTTGCTCCACATATGCCAGTTCTACGAAGTTTTGCATTTAAGATTATCGCCTCAGCTTTATCTAGGTCGGCTTGAGAGTGAATATAAGAATGGCACAGACCTTCTAGGTGCGCGAGCACAGGGACCCTAGCATCATTTTGTACGCGCTCTATCAAGTTTTTGCCCCCGCGCGGAATTATCAAATCAATGTTTTTATCTAGACCACTCAATAAAAGCCCAACGGCAGCCCTATCTGTTGTATTTACTAATTGGATGGTCTCCTTCGGAAGTCCAGACCGTTCCAAACCTTTTGTTAGTGCCTTATGTATAGCTTTATTTGAACTTGTTCCTTCAGATCCTCCCCTTAATATGCATGCATTTCCTGACTTAAGACATAGTGCAGCAGCATCGGAGGTTACGTTCGGACGGCTTTCATATATCATTCCTATAACGCCAATTGGGACCCTAACTTTCGAAAACATTAATCCATTGGGCTGTGTCCAGCTTTCATCAACTGAGCCTATCGGGTCTGGAAGAAGAGCTATTTTTTCAAGACTATTTGCGATATCGTTTACTCTAGCACTATTGAGCTTAAGCCTATCCAAAAGAGAACCTGAAATAGATTTATTTTCTGCTCGCGATATGTCCAAGTCATTGGCTAAAAGTATTTGTTTCTCTTTTTTACGAATTTCTTCTGCCATTTTTTTTAAAGCATAATTTTTGGTACTACTATCAGCAATTCTGAGTTCAGAGTAGGACTTTCGAGCCAATCTACCGAGTTCATTCATATATTCTGATAAGTTGTTCTCTGCGTTAAAATTTGGCATGTTGCATCACTACTAAGTTATCTCTGTGAATTAATACGGAACCGTTTTCATAACCAAGAATATTTGATATATCTTCTGATTTAAAGCCAATTATTTTTTCCGCTTCGATTTTATCATAAGACACGAGGCCGCGAGCAATTTCTAGATTATTCTCATCTATTATCATGACCGCATCACCCTTATAAAAATTTCCAGATAAAGAAATTGCACCAGCAGGTAAAAGACTTTTATTCATCTTCAATGCTTTTACAGCTCCTTCATCAATTGTAATTGACCCACTCGGTTTCAAAGTTCCACTAATCCATTGAATACGAGCGCTTTTTGGGTTGCTTTTGGCCGTGAACCAGGTAGCGCGCTCTCCTCGGTTTAACCTTTGTAAGGGTTTATTTTTTCTTCCGTCCATTATGCAAACTCTGCATCCAGCTTGTGTTGCTATGCGAGCAGCTATTAGTTTTGTCGCCATTCCACCAGAACCAAGGTTTGTTTGCGTGTTAATGCCCGTGCCCATTTCCATTATTTCGTCTGTTAAAACTTCCACTTTAGGAACATGTTGCGCATTTGTATTAACTCGAGGATCTGAAGTATATAGACCATCAATATCTGTCAAAAGGATAAGAGTATCAGATCCAATCATTTGTGCTGTTCTTGCTGCAAGGCGATCATTATCCCCATAACGTATTTCATCAGTCGCAACGGTATCATTCTCATTAATTATAGGCACAGCTCCCAAAAGAAGTAATGTATCAAGAGTTGAACGAGCATTTAACCATCGACGCCTATCTTCGGTGTCATTGAGTGTTAATAAAGCCTGAGCGGTAGTAATTCCGTGTTTGTTTAATGCTTTTTCATAAGTTAAAGTTAATAAAGATTGCCCCGCAGCTGCACATGCTTGTTTTTCTGAAAGCGTTAGCTTTCGATTTTGAAGGCCCAACCTTGAGCGCCCTAAAGCTATTGCACCTGAAGAGACTATTGTAACCTCTTTGCCCGATATTTTGAGTTCAGAGACTTCTTTGCATAGACTATTGAGCCAACCTTCTCTTAAACCCCCTTTCTCCGAGTCAACAAGAATAGCTGAGCCTATTTTTATAATTATACGGTTAGATGATTCTAAGGTTGCCATCCGACAGTCTCTTTGTATTCACTAGATAATATTTTTTCTTTATTTTCTCTACTTTTTTGTTCAGATTCTCTACGTTTTTTTACATGTTTAAAAGCTTCAAAGAGAATAGGTTTCAAACCTTGGTTAGCTACTGAAGAAATAATCATTACAGTTGCTTTATATTTTTTTTCAAATTTGAATTTTAAATCATCAGCTTGTTTTTGACTTATTGCATCACATTTAGTGAGGGCGATGATTTCAGGCTTTTTTTCTATACCAGCGTCGTAGTTTTTCAGTTCTTTTCGTATTACTTCATAATTTTTTGAGGGATTTTCACCGCAAGCATCAACTAAATGTAGAATTGTTGAACATCTTTCTACATGTCCAAGAAAACGATGGCCTAATCCTGCCCCTTCACTGGCCCCTTCAATAAGCCCTGGTAGATCGGCAATAATAAATCTTTCTGATGCGCCTAATTTAACGACCCCTAGGTGTGGGTATAATGTTGTGAATGGGTAATCAGCCGTTTTTGGCGTTGCCGCTGTGACAGTAGAAAGAAAGGTTGATTTGCCAGCATTAGGCAATCCAACTAGTCCAACATCCGCCAAGAGTTTCAATCTCAACCAAACCCAACGTTCTTCCCCATCCTCACCTGGATTTGCTTTGCGAGGAGCTTGGTTAATTGCTGACTTAAACCGAGCATTCCCCCAGCCTCCGTTACCTCCTTGTGCTAATAAAGCACGCTGACCATCTTCTGTAAGGTCTACAAGTATCTCCCCATTTTCAGAGTCAACAATTTGTGTACCAATTGGCACCTTTAGTTCAATATTTTCTCCAGCAGAGCCAGCCCTATCCCGACCCATTCCATGGGTGCCAGTTTCTGCTTTAAAGTGTTGTTTATATCTGAAATCTATAAGCGTATTTAGACTTGAGTGGGCCGTTACCCAAACATCTCCGCCTTTTCCACCATCACCACCATTGGGTCCACCAAAGGCGATATACCTCTCACGCCTAAATGAAACACATCCAGCGCCTCCATTTCCAGACTTAATAAATATTTTTGCTTGGTCTAAGAATTTCATTGTTTTCACTGTCTATTGTATAGTATTCAGTTATCTTAATAACTGCGTGCTGTATACGTTTTAAGTGCTATACTACTATTTTTAACAATTCCTCAAAAATCAGGATTAATTAAGGTGCCTATGACTATTCAATGAGTCCGCAAATAATATTTGTTAAGTTTCTAATTTAGGCAAGCATAGTTACTAAGTGCATATGAAAAAGGAAACCGTGATGCCGGTTTCCTGCTTATCTTTTAAAACTTATTAGGCTAGAATTTTCTATTCAGCGGCTTTAGATAATTCGTCTACAGAAACGAAGGTTCTTTGGTTTCGCTTTGTTGTGAACTCTACGCGACCTCCTTTGAGTGCAAACAGAGTATGGTCTTTTCCCATTCCAACGTTTGTGCCAGGATAATATTTTGTGCCACGTTGGCGAATTATTATGTTACCAGGTATTACAGATTGACCACCAGACTTTTTTACACCAAGTCTACGACCTGCGCTATCACGTCCATTGTTTGACGAACCACCAGCTTTTTTATGTGCCATATTCCTTCTCCCGCTAAGTGTTTAAGCTGTAATAGACGTGATTTTCACGACTGTTTCATTTTGACGGTGTCCGCGCTTACGGCGGTAAGTTTGACGACGCTTCTTTTTAAAAACTAAAACCTTAGCGGCTTTACGTTGTTCTATAACTTCAGCCTTTACTGAAGCGCCTTTTACAAGAGGCTCTCCTACTTTGACTGCACCATCATTACTAGTGATTAGTACGTGGTCGAAAGAGACCTTATTACCAGTTTCAGCTTCTAGTTTCTCAACGATAATAATATCGTCCTTAGTAACTTTATACTGCTTACCGCCTGTTTTTATGACTGCAAACATTTGTTTATCCTTTTAGATGGAAGTGGTATCTGAATGATACTTTTTCCTTTATATAAAAATGGGTCAATAAGTTAAGTGACTCGTCGACCAAAGCGAGCTCTATATACAGTCGCTTGAGCCAGTGTCAACGTAGTTTGTGTCAAATAAACCAAATCAAAACCTTATGCTTTTAATTAAGATCATGCTTGCGGAAAGATATTATGTTACTAATGAACTATTAGTAGATAGGTCATATATTTTGTCGAACAAAAATTGCTAATTCTAAATAATTCACCTGAAAGGCTTAAAAAAAGATTTTTCCGCTAAGGCTAGCATTTCGGTGTCTCCACGACTATCACCATAAGCCTCCGTTATAATGAACTCATACTTTAACAGTTCTGAATTTATTCTATTTACTTTACCTTGACCCCATACGTTTTCACCTTTTATTTTCCCAGTATAATTTTCATCATTTTGCTCCAGTTCTGTACCAAAAACATAGGTTATACCTTGATCGGCAGCCCAAACTTTTAGATAAATAGATAAGGATGCGCTACATAATACAATTTTTTCATTACCACCTTTTAAACTATCAAGGTACTTTTGAGCATCTTTTCTTATATATTTTGGTATGACTTCTTTAGCAAAGTTATTTGCATCATGGCGAAGCTTGTTTTTAGGGGTATCTTTAAAAAACTGCATTACTACTTTAGATTTTATTTGATTACGATCTATAATCCCTAGGAGGTAATATAAAAAGTGAGGGGTTAAGCTTAGCATATTGATTGCCCACTTAATGAGTCCTGAATGATAAAATAGGAATAACCTAAATGTATCTTTAGTTGTAATTGTTCCATCAAAATCGAAAACAATTATTTTATTTAGTAAATTACTTTTCATGAATTTCCTTAATATTTCTCATCTAATGCGATTACTTAAGTACGGCGATAAAATTATGCTGCTTATTTCTCGCCACATTTACATGTAAAAGAATAATTTAGTTTCAATATAATAACTCGGCAAGCTTTTTATTGATGTACGTAAATCGAATAATTAACTACAAGTACTTGCATTTAAAATAAACTCAACGCATATCGCGCTTATCTTTTAATAAATACAATAAAAACGGAGCATAAATTGGCACGTCAATTCTGTTACCATATGCAAGGCCTCACAAAAAAGTTTGGCAATAAGACAATTCTCGATAACGTTCACCTATCATTTTATCCCGATGCCAAAATTGGATTAATCGGTGTTAATGGCGCTGGTAAGTCGACTCTAATGAAAGTAATGGCAGGTAATGATACTGAAGTTACAGGAGAGCACTGGGCTGCTGAAGGTACGAGGGTTGGTTACCTGCCTCAAGAACCCCGTTTGAATATAGACAAAGATGTATGGGGAAATATAATTGAGGGATGTCAGGACAAGCAAATATTTGATAGATATAATGAAGTTGCCATGAAGATGGCTGAAGATTACTCTGACGAAATATTAGATGAAATGACAAAGCTTCAAGATGAAGTTGATGGTAGAGATGCTTGGGATATCGATTCAAAGATTGAAATGGCGATGCAGGCGTTACGTTGCCCTCCTAAAGACAGCGCAGTGAATAACTTATCCGGAGGAGAAGCAAGAAGAGTTGCATTATGTAGACTTTTATTATCTAAGCCTGATTTATTATTACTTGATGAGCCTACTAACCATTTAGATGCTGAAACAGTAAACTGGCTTGAAAATTACCTAGTGAAGTATTCTGGAGCAATAATACTCATTACCCATGACCGGTATTTTCTGGATAATATTACCAACTGGACACTAGAAATTGACAGAGGAAAAGCGCATCCACATGAGGGTAACTATTCATCATGGTTAGCTGCTAAAGCCAAAAGAATGGATCAAGAGGGCCGAGAAAACGACTCGAAGACGAAAACATTAAAGCGAGAACTTGAATGGGTTAGATCTAATCCTAAAGCCCGTCAAACTAAATCAAAAGCTAGATTATCAGCTTATGAAAAATTAAGAGATGAGGCCGATAATGAGGTTGTTAGCCATGCTGATATTCGAATACCCATGGGTGAAAGGTTAGGAAACATAGTTGTCGAAGCTGAAAATATTAAAAAAGGCTTCGGAGATAAACTATTGATAAAAGACCTTTCATTCAAACTACCGAAGGGAGGGATTGTTGGGGTTATCGGTCCAAATGGTGCGGGTAAAACAACTTTATTTAAGATGATTACAGGTGAAGAGCAGCCTGATAGCGGAACGTTTAAAGTTGGGCAAACAGTTGAGTTGGGTTACGTTGATCAAAACCGCGACGCTTTAGATAACAATAAAAATGTTTGGGAAGCAGTATCTGACGGATTAGATATTTTAAAACTTGGTAAGAGAGAAGTGCCCTCAAGAGCATATTTAGGAGCTTTTAATTTCAAAGGTACGGATCAGCAAAAAAATGTTGGCCAGCTTTCAGGTGGTGAAAGAAACCGTGTGAATCTAGCTAAAATGTTAACTAGACCAGCAAACTTGTTACTCTTGGATGAACCTACAAATGATCTGGATAGAGAAACTTTAGCTTCTTTAGAAGTTGCTTTAGAGAAGTTTCCAGGTTGTGCTGTAGTCATTTCACATGATAGGTTTTTTCTTGACCGTGTTGCCACACATATATTGGCTTATGAAGGAGATAGCCACGTGGAATGGTTTGAGGGAAATTTCGCCGATTATATTGAAGATAAGAAAAGAAGGCTTGGTCCTGATGCAGATATGCCAAAAAAATTAAAATTTGTTAAATTTGATAGATAACAAAATTCCGTATTTTATTTTTTATTTCTTTGCTTGATGAGATTACTGCATTGGGGCAAAATTAGATCATGAATATTTGGCAAAGAATATTTTATGCTGGTGCGAAGCTTTTTGGTCCGCAGGTTGCAAATCATCATGGTGGTTATTCTGATGATATTGATGAAGCAGGCGTAGTAGCTGCATTAGTGGCACTTGGTGCTAAAATGGCGAAAGCAGATGGCTCTGTAAGCAAAAGTGAAGTTGATGCCTTTAAAAGAGTTTTTCAGGCCAGCCCAGAGAATGAAGAAACAATTGGGCGTTTTTTCAATTTGGCCCGTCAATCAACATTGGGTTATGAAAAATACGCTAAAATAATTTATAAAAAATTCAAGTTAAACCCCTCAATTCTTGAGGGTGTACTTGATGGCTTATTTCATATCGCCATGGCTGATGGTATAGTTATGAATTCTGAAATATTTTTTCTTGAGCGAGTTGCTGATGAGTTTGGTTTATCAAGTAGAGATTTTAGTCGGGTAAAGGCAACTCATTTAGGACGAGCAGCGGATGACCCTTACTTAATTTTAGGCATTGATGAGTCTGTATCAGATTTTGAACTTAAAAGCGCATATAGGCGCATGGCATATTCTAGTCACCCTGATACGATGATGGCCCGTGGGTTGCCTATTGAATTGGTTGGCTTAGCTAACCATAAGATGGCTATGGTAAATAAAGCATATTCGGAAATTCTTTCTCAGCGAAGTGAAGATTAAATAATTTATTGTGTTCTTTTATTCTTTCTATTGACCTTTGATTATAGCATACCAAAGTAAGAGTTATGGAATTTATTAAAAACATAATCAGTCAAAATACTATTCTCTCACGAATAATAAAAAATATTGTATTTATTTTGGCTTTGATGATTAGCATATCTTTGACTATTTTTTTGGCATCTTTTATTTTTTTTGCATTGCTCGGCTTGTTATTATTTGGGTTAATAATTTTTACTTACTTAAAGTTTCGCTCACGACTGTCAGGCGGCCATTATCCTTTTTTACGATTTACCAAAGCGTTTCGGAGTGAACCAAACGTAAAAACAAAAAGTCCAAACTATTCTACAGAATCAGACGCTTCAGATGGCCCAATTATTGACGCCCATAATACACCTGATGGATGGTCAGTTGAGGATTAGTTCTTGACCAATTAATGCTCCTTGCTATGCAATCCCATGCGAAAGGTTGATTTTTTAATTTTATTATTGTGCTGCCTTTGCTGGGGGGGGAATTTTGTAATTAGTGCATGGGCTTTATCCTCTGCACCAATACCTCCATTTTTTTTAGCGTTTATTAGAAGTTGTTTTGCAATTTTAATCATGTTTCCTTTTTTATTGAGACCCTTACCGAATAAATGGAGAAGACTTTCTTTAGTTTGTTTGTTCGTAGGGCCAGTGCATTTAGGTTTTTTATATACGGGCTTGCAAACTGCACCGGCTTCAGGCGGCTCTATTGTTTCCCATATGCTAATTCCATTTGCTGCAATTCTTTCAGTTATTTTTTTAAATGAGAGAATAGGGCGTGTAAGGTTGCTCGCTATTTTGGGAGCATTGACTGGTACTGTGTTGATGATTTATGAACCTAATACTTTAAAGTTTGATATAGGTCTGGTTTGGATAGTCTGCGCTTACTTATCCTTAGCCATAGGTTCTGTTTTAATGAAAGGTGTTGGCAAAGTAGCATGGCAACAATATGTTGCATGGATGGCAGTTTTGGTGTTTGTGTTTTCTGGATTAACAACAATGCTTTTTGAAGATGGGCAATTTTATGCCTATGAGATTGCTAAATGGAAATTACTTATTGCTGGGGGTTATGCGGCAGTTTTTGTTTCAATATTTGCGCATGGGCAATATTTTGGATTAATAAAAAAGTATGACGTATCTATGGTAGTGCCCTTAACGCTTATTCAAACTTTATTTGCATGCATTCTAGGTGTTATATTTTTAGGGGAGGTTATATATTTGCGCTATTATCTAGGTGCTCTTCTGATTATACCTTGTGTTTATGTTATTGCTAAAAGGACTCCTAGTTAAATTTATGGGAGAAAAAAAATGAGTAATTCGGGAATACTTCGTTCTCATAGCCCTAACTTTGATAATAGGACTTTGCCTATATCATTGTTAGTAATGCACTACACGGGAATGAAAACTGGCAAAGAGGCTCTGGAAAGACTTTGCGATGAAAAATCTAAAGTAAGTTCTCATTATTTAGTATTTGAAAATGGTGAAATCCATCAATTGGTGCCGGAGAATAAGCGCGCTTGGCATGCTGGTATTTCGAGCTGGAAAGGAGAAAAGGATATAAACTCCTGTTCTATAGGCATTGAAATTGTTAACGGTGGTCACAACTATTTAGATGCGGATGGGAAAATACCTGAATATAAAAATGATCAATTAAAAGCAGTAATTGCTTTGTCAAAAAGAATAATCAATCAACATGGTAAGCTCGAATTTCTTGGTCATAGTGATATTGCCCCTTCAAGAAAGAAGGATCCTGGCGAGCACTTCCCTTGGGAATATATGGCATCGGAAGGCCTTGGAAAATGGCCTCTGATTAAGTCTGATGATCGTAGAGCTTTATTTGAATTAAATGATAGAGATAGAGGCGTATCTATTGTTCAGACAGGTTTAGCTAAGTTGGGTTACTCCGCATGTGTTACTGGCGTTATGGACCAGAGTACGGTCGATATCATTTTTGCCATTCAAAGGCGGTACCGTCAAGACCAGGTGGACGGAATACTAGATATTATGACAATGGAGATAATAAAAAGTCTATTAGAAATCTAATTAATATATTTTCCTGCTCTTATAAGCCTTCCTGGCCGGGCATTGGTTAGTTTATCATTTATAATAACCTTTTGCCCTTTAACGATTGTATACTTATATCCTTGTACGACCTGTAATAGCCTTTGACTACCTGTAGGTAGGTCTGCCACCATTTTGGGCATGCCAAGTGATAGTTTTTCGTAATCAATGATATTTATATCAGCCCTTTTTCCAACCGCTATGATTCCTCTATCATCAAGACTTAGGTAATCAGAAATTTTTGATGTTAACATCATAATGGCTTTAGTCAGGTCAATTCCCTCAAGTCCTTGTACGATTCTGTCTCTAGTCCAGTGAGATAATAAGTAAGTCGAAAAGCTTGCATCACATATAGTGCCTACATGAGCTCCTCCATCTGATAGTCCCATGAGTGATTTAGGATGTCTCATCATTGTGAGTACATTATCATAGTTCATTTCATAATAGTTATAAACAGGATAATAGATTAAAGCTTTGCCGTCATCCTCGAGTAGCATATTATATACTTGTTCCCATACACTCAAATTATTTTGTCTCGCTAACGATGCAATTGAGTTTTTAGGATCTTGTTCATAATCAACATGACCTTCATAATTTAATTTAAATTGTTTTTCAGCTATTTGCTCAAAATTTTCTATTAATATGTCAATCATTGGGGGTATTGAGCTATTTTTGCCTGAAAGTTTTTGAGGGGTTTCTGATAATATTTTATTTCTAAACTCAGTTTTTTTCAGAATAGCTACCCTTTCAGATAAAGGTTTGCCGCTTATCTCAATATAACTTGGAAATGCCATTAATGGATGGAATGTGCAATCTAAGCCAGCAAAGGAACCAATTGCTCTTGGTGCTACCTGAAAATATATATCAGAACCATTTTTATTCATTATTTCTGTGCGTTTTATAATTTGTTTCCAGTCATCAGGGGCAAAATCTCTCTCCATTAATGAAATTGATCCTTTGTGGCTGGAGGCTGCCATAAAAAAATCTTCCATTAGGTCAAATTCTTTATCGAAATTATCCTCTGGTCTCAGCATGTCGAAATCATTTACGGCCTGAAGTACTCCATGCTTTAACCCTTTGAATGCAGATGCAATTCCGACTAGTTCACTTTTACCTGCCTCTGAGCCAGGCGTCCATTCGCCTTCAGAGCTTTTGTGAAAGTCACTTCTACCAATTGAAAAACCGATAGCCCCAGCTTCAAGTGCTTCTCTTGTTAACTCCTTCATTTGAGATATATCTTTCGTTGTCGCGGGTTGGTTAGAGACTGCTCTTTCACCCATGACATAAACTCTCAATGGATCATGTGGTAGCATCACTGCAAAATCAATAGTATGAGGCAAGGCATCTATAGCATTCATGTACTCAGGAAATGTCTCCCATTCCCAAGTTATGCCCTCATGAAGTGCAGTGCCCGGAATATCTTCAACTCCTTCCATTAAATTAATGAGTTTAGTTCTGTCACTTTTCCGGCAGGGGGCAAAGCCTACTCCGCAGTTACCCAAAACAGTAGTTGTTACTCCATGGTTAACTGATGGTTTCATCTCTTCGTCCCATGAAATCTGTCCATCATAATGGGTATGCAGATCAATAAACCCTGGAGTAATTATGTAGTCATTCGCATTTATTATTTCTTTGGAATGAAGCTTACATTCACCGACCTCAATAATAATACCGTCTTTAATAGCAATATTTGCTTTGAATGGTTTGTTTCCCTTTCCATCAAAAATTAGTCCACCAATTATTTTAAGATCGTACATATCTATCTTTCCATTTGAAAAAGCCTACCAATAATAGCCCTGCAATTAT